>Ga0209173_100070_pt1 | contig 135515 bp, 128 predicted proteins | sample SynthPrep_16_END_FD_187206 | JGI IMG/M metagenome (GOLD analysis project Ga0209173, IMG submission 187206) | Synthetic microbial communities from Ohio, USA - SynthPrep_16_END_DS12_MetaG (SPAdes) (version 2) | ecosystem: Engineered > Bioreactor > Aerobic > Activated sludge | place: USA: Ohio...
CGTTCATGTTCACCTTCGTGCTGGCCGCCCAGCAGTTGCGGGGTGACGTAGTCGCTGGCGGCCAGCACGAAGGTGAACATGAACGAGCTGACGATGCTCTTGTGGGCCATCGGCATGATCACCCGCCACAGAATGGTGACACCGCCGGCGCCCAGGTCGGCAGCGGCCTCCAGGTAGTCCTTCTTGATGTCCCGCAGGCCCGACACCAGCAGCAACAGGGTGAAGGGCAGCATGATGTGCACCAGGGTCAGCACCACGGCGAACTTGCTGAACACCAGCCACTCCAGCGGCTGGTCGATCAGGCCGAAGTGCAGCAGGGTGGAGTTGATCACGCCGTTGGTGCCCAGGATCGAGCGCCATGCGTAGACCCGTACCAGGTAACTGGAAAACCACGACACCAACGCCAGGTACAACACGGCGTTGGAGCGTGTGCGGTACACGATGTAATAGGCCACCGGTGCACTGATCACGGTGGAGAGCAGGGCGGTCCAGAAGCCGTTTTGCAGGGCGATCCACAGCGAGTCATAAAACCCGCTGGCGCTCAGGGCCTTGGCATAGTTGGCCAGGGTGGCGGCGGGCTCCATGCTGAAGGTCTTGGCGGTCCAGAAACTGGCAATCAGCAACAGTGCCGACGGAACCAGAAAGAACACCACCAGAAACAGCAACGGCGGCGACGCCAGCCAATACCCGCTGAGGGTTCTCTTATCCATCTTCACGTGTTTACCGACCCTTGAATCGCCGTCGTCCAGGGGCATGGACTCGGTGTTGTTGACTACGGTCATGATGAGGTTGCCTTTGCGTTTTTATTCGAGAGTCAGGGCGCGTTGACCCGTGGGGCGCGTGTTGATGAACACCCACCCCACGGTTGCCAGCGCCGGCGTGCCAAGCGCTCTAGAACGAGCCTTTGAAGTTCGCCCACTGATCGATCCATTCCGCATAGGTCACATACTTTTCGGAGCTCAGGGGCGGTTGGCCATAGAGTTTGGATTTCTCGAAGAAGCTGTCGAGGTTCGCGTAGTCAAAGGTGTTTCTCAGGTCCTCCGGCAGCAGCGGCACGGCCTTGGGGTTGACCACGCCGGAGAACATCGTGGTTGCCATCTTGGCCTGGGTATCGGGCTCCAGGGTCTTGTTGATGAACTCCAGGGCCAGGGGAATATCCTTGGCGGTTTTCGGGATGAACAACGCATCGCACCACAGCGCTGCGCCTTCGCTGGGCACCGACAGGGCAGTGGTCACGCCACGCTTGATGGTTTCGCTCGGGGTGTTGGCGGAGGCCGAGAACACCGCGTCCACTTCACCCGATACCAGCAGCGATACCGCGTCACCCGACGAAGCCGCGAACACGCGGCATTGATCACGGTACGGCTTGAGTTTTTCAAAGGCGTCGTTGAACTCGGCGCGGGTCAGGTTGGGGTACTTGTCGCCGTAGCCGGCGATAGTTGCGATCAGCGACCAGTTCGAGGTGCCGTCATCGACAAAGGTCAACTTGCCCTTGAGCTTGGGGTCCAGCAGGTCGGTGTATTGGGTGGGCTTTTTGACGTTCTTGGGGTTGTAGATGATGGTGTTCATCCCCCACAGCAACGGGATGCCCCATTGCTTGCCGTCCCAGTACCAACGGCTGCCCTTGTAGAAGAGCGCGAGGGTATTGTCGGCGGAATAGTTGGGGATCTTCGTGGTGTCGATGGCCTTGAGCAGGCCCATTTCCTGATAGATCTTTTCGTAGCCCAGGGCGTACATGGTCAGGTCGAGTTGCACCGGATCGGAGCCGGCCAGCCGGGCGGTGATGTCGTCCTGGTTGCTGGCATAACTGGAGCGCACGGTAACGTTGCGTTGCTTGCGCCAGTCGGCGAGTTCGGCGTCGCCGGTTTCGCCTTCCCAGCCGAGGATTTCCAGGTGCCCGGTGGTGGCGGCAAATGCGCTGGGCACGAACGAGCCGAGGTACAAGCCTGCGGCAGAGGCGGCAGCGCCCAGCAGGAACGAGCGTCGTTTCAAGCTGAGGGAATTGAAGTCAATGCCGGTCAAACCATAACCCGTCTCTATTTCTTTTTTCATTTCGAGTTCCTGCCTGGGTGGTGGGTGCAAATGTTGAGCGACTTGCAAGGCGTGGGCCTGGTGTCGATGCCAGGTGCGTCCTTTTGTATGCAGTCAGTTGGATCGGCAGTGTTATGGCCAGCATTGGTTCCATGCTGCTGGGAGGGTGGTAAGGCCTCCACTGTTCCGATTGACTCTTCCTTGGCGGGGCGACGCACGCTTATTCCGGGCTGCAGGGTGTTGCGGGCCTGAAGCGGTGCGCCCAGCGCTTGATAGGCTCGGCTTGTTGTTTTCATGGGTTGAGTATTGAGCGGGGAGGCGGGGGGCTCAATTTCGCAGGGGGGTTAAAAGCGACGCACTCTGACGCATTGGAGTGACCTAAGCGGCGCACGTGGGGGCCCAGGGGTTTCTGGGGGGGATCCGTAGCAAGAGCACGGCGGCCTGAAAGCCGACCTGCAGGTAGAAACCAGAGCAAAAGCAGAGCGGCTTTTCTGTAGGAGCTGGCTTGCCTGCGATGCAGACAACTCGGTACATCAGACACACCTGGGCGATGCCATCGCTGGCAAGTCAGCTCCCACATTTGACCGTGCCCGCTTTAGCTTTTGATTTGGCTTCTAACACTCAAGCCGGCCTGCAGGCCGCTGTGCTGTAGTGAGCCCCAATATCTGCGTCAATCTGCGTCTCTTTTACCCAAGGTGCGAAATTGAGCCCACCCCGCACCAGGCGAATACTCCAAGCCTGATCCCGGCCCAGACGCCGCGCATTCGCTGGAGTATCGAGTGAAATTCACAGGTGGCCAAATCATCGCCAAGGCACTCAAGGCCAACAGTGTCGACTACGTAGCCGGGCCCCCGGGCGACGGCGCCCGGGCCCTGGTGGAAGCGCTGCTGACCCCGGGCACCGACATCCCCTTCATCCACGTCATCCAGGCCCACAGCGCCGTGCACCTCGCCGACGGCTACTACCGTGCGTGCGGTCGCCCCATGGCCGTCGTACTCACGGGCCCCCTGGGCATCCCCTCAGCCCTGGGAGCCCTCGCCACCGCGCACCAGGACGCCTGCGCGCTGCTGGTCATCAGTAACGCCCAGCCCGAAACGATAGCCGCCAACGTCATGAAAGATCACGCGACGGTTTCGACACTACAACAGCTACCCCAAGCCCTGCGCCAAGCCTTCGACACCATGCTGAGCGCCCATCCCGGCCCTGTCAGCCTGTCCATTGACGACGCCCTCCAAGGCGCCTCCACCAACGCCAGCCTGCCACCCGCCACCCTGCGTGCAGAACCCCAACCCACCCCGCGTAAAATCAGCGTACTGCGCGAAGGCCGCGCCTCATCCTCCGTGCTGGAAAACGACGCCATCCTCGTCATCGGTAGCGGCCCCACCCAGCCCATGGCCCGCAAAATGTTCCCGGTGCATTACCCCGGCAGGCACTTGTGCGCCGGCAACCCCGCCACCCTCGGCTGGGCCGTCCCGGCAGCGATCGGCGCCAAGCTCGCCATGCCCGCCCGCCAGGTGGTCTGTGCCGTGGGCAGCCGGGATTTCCTGCAGTCGATGCAAGAGATGGCTGTGTGCGTGATGCACAGCATTCCGGTGGTATTCCTGGTCTTCAACAGCAGCGGTGACGAAGCCCTGGGCGACGTACAGACGCCGCCCATCGAGCAACACCGGGCCGGTGAATTCAACCTGCCGGATGGCAAACCCTATGCCCCGGACTTCGCCGGCATCGCCCGAAACTTCGGCCTTGAAGCCTGGCGCGTGGAACACGCGTCACAACTCAACGCGACCCTCGTCAAAGCCCTCAACAGCAAGGGCCCGTCGCTGGTTGAAATGATGACGGCACGCCAGCCCCTGCAGGTCCCTCAGTCCTGACCGCCCCAGACAATGGTGGCGTTGTCGCCGGTCATGTATTCACGTACGTCCAGCGGGATCGACTGGTCGCTGGGCAACAGCACCGTTGCATTGCGCAAGTGGTGCTTGCGGATCTTGCCCTTGTCCACCAGTCCCAGCGCCATACGCGTGGAGAAGGGCTGGCGGAACGAGGACGACGCCACACCCGTCACCAACCCATAGAGAAAACGGATCGGCCGACGATGCTGCGGCGTGAGGATCGAGAACGTCATTTCGTTACGTTGCTTGCCTTCGAAATCCACCATGAACAGGCGATCGCCCAGCAGCAGGCAGAACCCGTGGTAGGTGAATGAATAACCGATCTTGCCGCTGCCATCGCGCAGCGGAAAGCGCTCGACGGTGACGTACTGCACCATCGAGTCGGCGCGGTACAGGCAGGTGACCGAACGCAGGATCCGGCCCTTGTAGATCGATGAATTGTGGTAGCGGTAATACACCCCCAGATAGTCTTCGAGCACGTCAGCCGACTGCTTGGCCAGCGGCAGGAAATGATTGAACTGCTCCGAAGCCCGCAAGCCGGTCGGCAGTTCGTTTTCATAGCCTTCATAGAACTTCTTGAACTCGGCGGGCGGGCGGAAGAGGTCTTCGGCTTCCATCATGAAATAGCGGCCGATCTTTTGCAGAATCTTCTGCGACGGCACGTGCTGGCCCACCAGGTACTTGTTGAACTGCTGGCGGTTCACATCAACTTTGCGGCACATGTCGGCCACCGACCGGCAGGACTCGACCAGCGTGCTCAGGTTCTTTTGCACATTGGCCTGCAAGTCGCTGCGCGCCTGCTGTCGCTCGGGGTGGGAGGTGGCGGCGGCTAATGACAGGGGCGATGAGTCCGGGCGGCTGGGCATTATTATCTCGATGTACTTGGCTGGGTTAAGGCGCCAGTTATTAAGTTATAGCGCGGTTATCGAATAACCTTGGGCATAACCGTAATAACCGTTTAAGCGTTTGAAACTTCCGATCATTACCAAAGCATCTTTCATGCCGTTTGTTTAAGTTCAAACATGAAGTTTGAGCATAACTGAATGCGTCAGATTGTAAGCGCTTTTGCTGAAGGTTCGGCGCCAGTGCGTTGTGGTTTTCACGGGTCAATCGTGACGGTGGCGGTCCGCCCAGTAACACATTCGATAGCGACGGGTAACACCCCGTGCTGCGCAGGAGTGCTTCAGTCCGCGTCAGGTATCGCCAAGGGTGCGAAATGGTGGAAACACCGGTCACCCCTGATACTCGGGCCAATGCTTTTTGCGGAGGATTTGGCGATGGCAAGGTTGACCGGCGACATTCCCGGAAAGAGGCGACTCAAGGTCGGCATGGTCGGCGGCGGGCAGGGCGCTTACTTCGCCAGTTACCACCGCGCAGCGATGCGCCTGTGTAATCGCTTCGCCATCGTTGCCGGCGCTTTCTCTGCCGACGCGGATAAATGCCGCGAGGCGGGCGCAGCGCTCACTATTGAACCCGAACGTATCTACTTGTCGTTCGAGGACATGGCGGCCGCCGAGTCTCGCCGCCCCGACCCGATCGAGGCGGTGGTTATCGTGACGCCCAACCACTTGCACTTTGAACCGTGCCGGTTGTTCCTGGAGGCGGGCATCCCGGTGATCTGCGACAAGCCCCTGGTCAACCACCCTGACGAAGCCCGGGAGCTGGCGAACCTTGCCGAGCGCCACGGGACATTTTTTGCGCTGACCTACACCTATCAGGGCTACCCGATGGTCAGGGACGCCCGCAGTCGCATCCAGGCCGGCGAGCTGGGTGAGCTGCGCTTCCTGTACGTCGAATACCTGCTGGAGTGGCTGGCCCCCGGCGTGTCCGGCTTGAGCAATAGCCTGGCGTGGCGCGGTGACCCGCAAAAGGCCGGCCCCACCGGCGCGCTGGGAGACGTCGGCACCCACGCCTTCAACCTGTTGGAGTTTCTGTCCGGGCAGCGCTGCACCCAGCTCAACGCCAAGTTGACCAGCGTGGTGCCGGGTTGGGGCCTGGACGATACCTGCGTGGTGCAACTGGAATTCGACGGCGGCGTGGATGGATTGTTGTGGGCCAGTTTCGCCGCGCCAGGGCATCGCAATGGCTTGCGCTTCAAGATCGTCGGCAGCCTGGCTTCGCTCGAATGGTGCCAGGAGTCACCGGAAACCCTGTTGTTCACGCCCACTGACGGTGCAGACCGCATCTATCGGCGAGGCCAGTCCGACAACAGGCCGCAGACGCTGACGTTCACCAGCTTGCCGGCGGGCAATACCGAAGGTTATCTGGAAGCGCTGGCCGTGCTGTACGCCGACTTCGCCGAGGCCCTGGACGCCGGGGCGCAATGGCGCACAGCGACCAGCGTCCCGTTGCCGGATATTCACGAAGGCGTGCGCGGGGTGTTGTTGTCCCAGGCCAGCCTCGAATCCCACCAGCAGCGGGCCTGGGTGCCTTTCCCGCGGTAATTGATTTCATGCGTGGCACCGCTGCGCATCCAACGACTCACCCAAACGCTGTTGAGGAAAAACAATGTCAAGCGAACTGCATCGCGCCGCGTATTCGGTACTGCTTCCCGCATTCGGGGATTTGCACCTGGACGACAATGTGCGCCGTTACCTGAGCCGTGGTGGTGTATCCCTGTTGCTCGGGGAAACCCGGGATGAATACGTGGGCCGAGGCATGAGCCCGGCGCGCAAGGCGGCCGAGTCCAAAGCCGATTTCATCAGTATCGTCAAGGAAGCCACGGCGCTGGCGGGCTCTGCGGTGCTGATCGCGGTAGACCAGGAACTCGGCGGAATCGAACGCCTGCACCAACTGGTCCCGGCGGTCGCCACCCGGGCGCAGCTCCAGGACCTCGGCGCCGAGGACCTCGAGCAACGTTGCTTCGAGATGGCCGCCGCGGCCCGCGGGCTGGGCGTGAATCTGTTCCTGGCGCCCATCGTGGACGTGGTCACCGGCGTCAATCCATGGCTGCACAACCGGCACCTGGGCGCGGATCCAGTGGAAGTCAGCCGAGTGTCCTGCGCGTTTATCCGCGGGGTGCAGCGCGCGGGAGTGATCGCCACTGCCAAGCACTTCCCCGGGCACTACGTCTCCGAGCACGATCCGGCGATTGCCGAAGCCACCGTGCCGGGGCCGCTGGAATTGCTGCATGACAATCTTGAAGTGTTCAAGCAGGTCATCGCCACCGGCGTAAAAGCCGTCATGCCTGGCCCGGCGGTGTTTCCTGCGATTGATGCGCAGCAGTCGGCGTCCACCTCGTCGAAGGTCATCGGCGTACTGCGTGACACCCTGGGCTTCGAAGGCCTGATCATTTCCGATGACCTGGACGCCGTGTCGATCCTGCGCGGCAACACCATCCCCGATACCGCCGTAGCCTCCCTGGTGGCCGGTGCGCACCTGTTGCTGGTGTCCAGCGAGTCAGGCCTGGACAGCATCGCCGAGGCGATTGTCGCCGCCGTCCACGAAGGCACCCTGGACCGCCAGGTTCTGTTGGACGCCGCTGCCAAGGTTCGTCAACTGGCAATCGCCACCCAGGAAACCAGCCATGAGCGCGAATGACCGCAAGGCCTACGGCGTACTGTTCCCGGTATTGCTGGACGTGCAGATGACGGATGACGTGCGTCGGTTCCTCGGCAATGGCGGGCGCAGCCTGTTGTTTGGCGAGACGGGAGAGGAATACGTCAGCGGAAAAATGAGCGCCAGGCGCCTGCAAACCGAAACCCTGGACATCTGGCAGCGTTTTACCGGCACGGCCACCGAACTGGGTGGGCCGCTGCTGCTGGCAGCCGATGCCGACATCTCCGCCGTGCACCGCTTGCAAGGGGTGACCCCGGCGCTGCCGGAGCCCGATGTGGCCCGGGCGATGGATTGTGCGGCGCTGGAACAGGCGTGCTTCAAGGTCGCCACCGCCGCGCGGGCGACCGGGGTCAACCTGCTGCTGTCGCCGACGGCGGATGTGGTCGGCGGCCGTAATGTGTGGCTGGCGGGGCGCACGCTGTCGGGCGATGTCCACCAGACGGCGGCGATGGTCGGTGCGTATGTGCGCGGCGTGCGGCGGGCCGGGATGGCCAGCACCCTGAAGCACTTCCCCGGGCACCCGGTGCTGTTTCAGCAGCCGTCGACTGAAACGGCGGTGGTCAGCGAGTCCATGCAGCAACTGCGGGCCTTCTGGCCCGGGTTTCAGGCCGGGATCGACGCTGGCGCCGATGCGGTGATGATGGGCCCGGCGATATTCGCTGCGTGCACACCGCCCACGGCAGCCTCGGTGTCGCCTGAATTGATCGGCGTGTTGCGCCAGGAGTTGGGCTTCAAGGGGCTGGTCATGACCATCGACCTCGATCACCGCTCAATCATCGGCCAGATGTCCCTCGGCGAGGTCGCAGTGGCCGCGCTGAATGCCGGGGCCGACTTATTACTGATTTCCGCAAAGGCTATGCCCCACGTGCCGCAGATCGTTCGGGCGATTGTCGCCGCCGTCGCCGAGGGCCTCTTGCCCCAAGCGCGGCTGGACGCCGCGGCGTTGGCCGTTGGTGCCTTGGCTGATCGCTGTTCAACCGTAGGAGCGCCATATGGCAACCCAAAATAACGTCCTCGCCCTGCATTCCACCGTTGCGAAACACTCGACCCTGGCGATGGATATCGACATCGCCCGGACGCTGGGTTTTGACGCGCTGGAGATCAACAGCGGCAAGCTGGAAGCGTATCTGCAGGCCGGCTATACCGAGTCGGAGCTTCAAACACTGCTCAAGCATGTACCCGTCACCGGCATCGGCTACCTGCGGGATATCGAACGCCAGGGCGCCGAGCGCGAGGACCTGTTCAAGGAAGCCCGGCGGCTATTTGAGCTGGCCAATCTGGTGGGCGCCAAAGGCGTGCAGGTCCTCACCGGTCCGATCAATGTACAGGCGGTGATTGATTTTCAGGCGACCGGCAAGAGCCTGCATTACTCAGGCTTGCTGGGCCTGGATCAAGCCGAACAGTACGCCCGCACGGCAAGCAACCTGGCGGAGTTGGCCGATGTGGCCCGGCGATACGGTCTGCTGCTCTACCTCGAAGCCTTGTCCTGGACGCCGCTCAACACCCTGGATCACCAACTGCAGCTGATTGAGCGCACCGGGCGCAGCAACGTGAAGATGGTGATCGACTATTGGCATTGCTTTACCAGCGGCGTGACCCCTGCGGACGTCGCCCGGCTCGACAAGGACGTGATCTACGGCGTGCATGTCTGCGACTCACTGGCCTTCGAAGGCGGTATCCCGAATGAGGAAGTGCTGCGCGATGTGCCCACCGGCAGCGGCGTGCTCGACCTGGTCGAGTGGACCGCCGCGGTAAAGGCCACCGGTTACGCCGGGTGGTGGAGTTGTGAGTTGTTCTGCAAAAAACAGCAGCAGCAAAACAGCTACGCCGTCGCCCAACAATTGAAGACGCTGTTAACCGGCCTGGTCGGTTGATAACGCGCATTTCGACACTGGCTGAATACTAAAAAGATCTGAGGTTGTCATGGTGGATTTCATCGTAATCGGGGGCGGCTCCACGGGCTGCACAGTCGCATCGCGCCTGAGTGAGGATGCGGGAGCGTCGGTGGTGCTGTTCGAGGAAGGCCCGCGGGATCGCAGCCCTTACATCCATATTCCCGGCGCCTACTACAAGACCGCCCAGGGCCCGCTGCTCAAGCGTTATGCGTGGGAGCCGACCGAGGACCAGCACCGCAGCGAAACGCCGACCATGGTCCAGGCCAGCGTGCTCGGGGGCGGCAGCTCGGTGAATGCGATGATTTATATCCGTGGCGTACCCGCCGACTACGACGGTTGGGCCGAACAGGGCGCCGCCGGGTGGTCGTATAAAGACGTGTTGCCGTACTTCAAAAAGGCCGAGGACAACGAGCGGTTCTGCAATGAGGTGCACGGTGTCGGCGGGCCGTTGGGGGTGTCGGACCCGATCAATATCCACCCCTTGACCAAAGTCTGGCTGCGGGCCTGCCAGCAGTTTGGATTGCCCTATAACGAAGACTTCAACTCAGGCCAGCCCGAGGGCTGCGGGCTGTACCAGATCACCGCCAAAAACGGCTTTCGCAGCAGTGCCGCCGTGGCCTACCTGGCGCCGGCCAAGTCGCGCAAGAACCTGACGGTGAAGACCGGCTGCCGGGTGCTGCGTATCCTGATGCAGGGCAACAAGGCCGTCGGCATCGAATACCTGGAGAAGGGCGTGCGCCAGGTGATGCACGCCGACAAGGAAATCATCCTGTCCTGCGGCGCCATCAACTCACCCCGGTTGCTGATGTTGTCGGGGATCGGGCCCGCTGAGCAGCTGGAAAAACACGGGATCAAAGTGGTTCAGGATTTGCCCGGTGTGGGGCAGAACCTGCAGGACCATATCGAAATTTCACTGGTGTATGAGCTGACCGGCCCCCACAGCTACGACAAGTACAAAAAACCGTGGTGGAAGCTTATGGCGGGGTTGCAGTACGCGTTGTTCCGGCAAGGCCCGGCGGCGTCCAACCTGATTGAAGGCGGGGCGTTCTGGTGGGGCGACAAGACGGCGGTGCACCCGGATATCCAGTATTTCATGGTGGTGGGCGCGGGCATCGAGGAGGGAGTGGATTCGGTGCCCGGCGGCAATGGCTGCACGTTGAACCTGGGGCAGATACGGCCAAGGTCCAGGGGCTATGTGGAGCTTTACTCCGCCGATCCGATGTCCCCGCCGCGCATCGTGCCCAACTACTTTTCCGATCCGTACGACATTGAAAGCCTGGTGGACGGTTGCCTGGTGGGCGAACAGATCATGGCCCAGGCGGCCTTCAAACCCTACGTGGCTCGTCGGCATGTACCGGAACCCACCGTGCGCTCGCGCGAAGCGATGAAGCGGTTTTGCCATCAGGAAGCCCACGCCGCACTGCATCCATCCGGCACCTGTCGCATGGGTGTGGATGAGCGGGCGGTGGTGGGGCCGGACCTCAAGGTGCATGGCATCGAAGGGTTGCGGGTGGCCGATGCGTCGATCATGCCGACCCTGATTTCAGGCAACCCCAACTCGGTGTGCATCATGATCGGCGAAAAAGCTGCCGACATGATCCGGACCGCCCGATAGGGTTGCCCGGGCGGTAACACCGGCCTCTTTTTGGGGCAGGCTCAGGCGCCGATCAACCACAGCGCGAAACAGCTGCCGAGGGCCAGCAGCCCAAGGGCGATGCCAAGCTTTGCCTGCAGTTCAAGGGGCATTGCCCTTGGGTCCTGATGTTTGTCCATGGAATCAACGGACTGTACGCGGCCGTTGATCATCTGAGCGGTTGCAAAGAACAAACTGTGCATGGCATGTGCCTCGTGGGTCGTTTCTGCTCAAGTCGAGGCCGATATCGGCCGCCTGCTGGTCAAGAGCAAGCTCCATGCCATTGCCCAAATCTCAACGGCGCCCCGTCCGTGTACTCACATCCACCCACACCGCCAGCACCAGGATGCTGCCCTTGACGATCATCTGCCAGTAGCTGTCCACGTCGAGCATCGACATGCCGTTGTCCAGGCTGCTGATCACCAATGCGCCGAGCAGGGCGCCGTACACGGTGCCCGAACCGCCGCGCATTGAAGTACCGCCGATAAAGCACGCCGCGATAGCGTCCAGTTCGCCCATGTTGCCCGCCGAAGGTGAACCCGCCGCCAGGCGCGCGGTGTTGACCAGCCCGGCAAGGGCGCACATCACGCCCATGATCCCGAAGATCCACAGTTTGACCGCCTGCACGTTGATCCCCGACAGGCGTGTGGCTTCCATGTTGCTGCCCACCGAGTAGATGCGCCGGCCAAAGACGGTCTGGCTGGTGACGTAACTGAACACCCCCAGCAGCACCAGCAGAAGCAGCACCGGCACGGGAATGCCGTCGTAGCTGTTGAGGGTGTAGACGAAGCCGGCCAGCACGAAACCGATCAACACCACGCGCACGCTGTCGCGCAGCATCGACGGCAGCGCCAAGCCGTGCAGGGCGCGGTTGTGGCGTTGGCGCCAGGTCAGGAATATCGCCAGCCCGAACAGCAACACGCCGAGAATCACCCCGACCACCATCGGCAGGTAACCCTGGCCGATGTACACCAGTTGTGGCGAAACCGGTGCAATCGTGGTGCCGCCGGTAATGCCCAGCAGCACCCCGCGAAACGCGAGCATGCCGCCCAGGCCGACGATGAAGGAGGGGATGCGCAGGTACGCGGTCATGTAGCCGTTGCCCAGGCCAATCAGCAAGCCACAGAGGGCGACGATGGCCAGGTTCAGCGGCAGGGGAATGTGATAAACCACATCCAGGATCGCCGCAACGCCGCCGAGCAAACCGAGCATCGAGCCCACCGACAGGTCGATCTCGCCGCTGATGATCACCAGCACCATGCCGCAGGCCAGGATGCCGGTAATGGACATCTGCCGCAGCAGGTTCGACAGGTTGCGCGGGGTCAGGAAACCGCCTTCGGTCTGCCAGCTGAAAAACACCCAGATCAGCACCACGGCGATCAACAGGGCGAGCATTTTGTAGCGGGTGAAGAGCTGTTTGACCTGGTTCATTTACGCGGACTTCCGATCATTATTATTGTCATGCCCGTTCGGTTGGCTGAGGGCGGCGGCAAGCACCTGTTCCTGGGTCAGGCCCTGGTTGATGAAGTCGCCGCGCAACTGGCCCTCGCCGATCACCAGCACCCGGTCGGAGACCCCCAGCACCTCGGCCAGCTCCGAAGACACCATGATGATCGACACGCCTTCGGCCGCCAGCGCGCCCATCAATTTGTAGATCTCATATTTGGCGCCCACGTCCACGCCACGGGTCGGTTCGTCGAGGATCAGCACCCGGGGTTTGGTCAGGAGCATCTTGGCCAGTACGGCCTTCTGCTGGTTGCCGCCGGACAGGCTGGTGATCGGCAGGAACGGGTTCGCCGTCTTCAGGTGCATGCGCTTGATTTCCTGCTCGATGCTGCCCAGTTCCGCCTCCGCATCGATGCGCGTCAGGTGCGAGAAACGGTCCAGCACCGCCAGGGTGATGTTTTGCCCAACGCCCAGGTCCGGGACGATGCCCTGGCGCTTGCGGTCTTCCGGGACCATGCACAGCCCGGCGCGAATCGACTTCAGCGGCGTGCGTGTATCAATGGGCTTGCCATCCAGCCACACCTCGCCTTGGTAGCGCCCGGGGTAGCTGCCGAACAGCGCCGACACCAGTTCCGTGCGGCCGGCGCCCACCAGCCCGGCGATGCCGAGGATTTCGCCACGGCGCAGGCTGAACGAAACATTGTCCACCCGCTTGCGGCCCGGGTTGTCGACGTCGTAGCAGGTGACGTTGCGCGCCTCGAACAGCACCTCGCCGACCGCATGGGGTTCGGTGGGGTAGAGGTTGCTCATCTCACGGCCGACCATCTGCGTGATGATGCGCGACACGTCCATCTCGGCCATGGCCGTGGTCGCGATGTGTTTGCCGTCGCGGATCACCGCGATGGTGTCGCAGATGGCCGAGACCTCATCGAGCTTGTGGGAGATGTACACGCAGGCGACGCCCTTGGCCTTGAGCCCACGGATGATGTCCAGCAGCACCTCGATTTCCGAGCGGGTCAGCGCCGAGGAGGGTTCGTCGAGGATCAGCAGGCGCGCCTGCTTGTTCAGGGCCTTGGCGATTTCCACCAGTTGCTGGTAGCCGCCGCCGTATTGCGAAACGGGCAGGGCGACGTTCATGTCCGGCACTTTCAGCTCGCGCATCAGGGCTTCGGCACGGTGCATCATGGCGGGGTAGTTCATACGCCCGCCGGGCAGTGTCAGCTCGTGGCCCATGAAGATGTTTTCGGCCACCGAGAGGTCGGGTACCAGCGTCAATTCCTGGTGGATGATCACGATGCCGCAGGCTTCGGTTTCGGCGATGGAGTGGGCGCGCAACGGCTGGCCGTCCCAAAGGATTTCGCCGTCCCAGGTGCCGTGGGGATACACCGCCGACAGCACTTTCATCAGGGTCGATTTGCCGGCGCCGTTCTCGCCGCACAACCCTACGCATTCCCCGGGTTTTACCTTGATGTCGATCCCATTCAGGGCTTTGACGCCACCGAAGGTCTTGACGATGTTGTTCATTTCCAGCAGGTAGTCGGACATGGCGGGCACTCATTCCACAGCGAAAAGGCAGGAGCGGCCTCAAACCGCCCCTGCAGTGAGCCGTACGCTTACTGCCCGGCGATTTGCGCTTTGGTGTAGAACCCGTCTTCTTCCAGCACGTTGACGTTGTCCTTGGTCAACGCGGTCGGCTTGAGCAGGATGCTCGACACCTGTTTGCTGCCGTTGTCGTACTGCGAGTTGTAGGCCGGTTTCTCGTCACGCACCAGTTGCACCGAGAGCTTGGCCGCCTCGGACGCCAGCAGCTTCAGGGGCTTGTAGACGGTCATGGTCTGGGTGCCGGCGATCACGCGCTTGATCGCGGCCAGGTCGGCATCCTGGCCCGAGACCGGCACCTTGCCCGCGAGTTTTTGTGCCGCCAGGGCCTGGATCGCGCCGCCGGCGGTGGCGTCGTTGGAGGCGACGATGCCGTCGATCTTGTTGCTGTTGGCGGTCAGGGCGTTTTCGACAATGCTCAGGGCTTCGGTGGGGTTCCACTCCTTGACCCATTGCTGGCCGACAATCTTGATGTCGCCCTTGTCGATCGAAGGCTGCAGCACCTTCATCTGGCCCTGGCGCAGGATCTTCGCGTTGTTGTCGGTAGGTGCGCCGCCCAGCAGGAAGTAATTGCCTTTAGGCTGCGCGTTCAACACGCCCTGGGCCTGCATCTCGCCGACCTTTTCGTTATCGAAGGAGATGTAGGCGTCGATATCGGCATTCAAAATCAGCCGGTCGTAGGACAGCACTTTCACCCCGGCTTTCTTGGCCTCGGCCACCACGTTGTTCAGCACCGTGGCATTGAACGGCACGATCACAATCACGTCGACGCCCCGGGAGATCAGGTTTTCGATCTGCGAGATCTGCCGCTGTTCGTTGGCGTCCGCCGATTGCACATAGACCTTGGCGCCCAACTGCTCGGCGGCGGCGGTGAAATAATCGCGGTCGCGGGCCCAGCGTTCAAGGCGCAGGTCGTCGATGGAAAAACCGATTTTCGGGTGGGCCGCGTCAGCCATGACCGAGTTGGAAAGCAGTGCCAGAACGCTGGTGAGCAAGACAGTTTTCAGGTGTTTCATGATGGTGAGTCCCTTTTATTGTTGTTTAGACGCACTGCTGGACCTGGAGCGTAGCGGTCATGGGTAGATAAAGCGATTCACTACGCCTTCGAGCATCTCCTGGCGGCCACTCACGGCTTGTGGGTTCAGCTGGTGGCTGAAGGCATGCTCGGCCAGCGACGCCAGGCTGAAGTCGCCGCCAAGCACGGCACGCCCGAAGGATTGGTCCCAGCCGGCATACCGCTGGGCCTTGAACTGTTCGAGGGCGTCGTTCTGCACCATGGCGGCGGCGCGTTCCAGGGACAGCGCCAGCACGTCCATTGCGGCCACGTGGCCATGGAACAGGTCCACTTCGTCGAGGCTTTGGCGGCGTACCTTGGAGTCGAAGTTGTAGCCACCTCCCTTGAAGCCACCGGCCTTGAGTACCTCGTAGGTGACCAGGGTCAGCTCCTCGACGCTGTTGGGGAACTGGTCGGTGTCCCAGCCGTTCTGCGGGTCGCCACGGTTGGCGTCGATGCTGCCGAAAATCCCCAGGGACGCGGCGGTGGCGATTTCATGGTGAAAACTGTGGCCGGCGAGGGTGGCGTGGTTGGCCTCGATGTTGACCTTGATCTCTTTCTCCAGGCCGAACTGATGCAGGAAGCCAAACACGGTGGCGCTGTCGTAGTCGTATTGGTGCTTGGTGGGCTCCTGTGGCTTGGGCTCGATAAACAGCTCGCCGGTGAAGCCGATCTTGTATTTGTGCTCGACCACCATGCGCATGAACCGCCCGAGTTGCTCGCGCTCGCGCTTGAGGTCGGTATTGAGCAGGGTCTCGTAGCCTTCGCGACCGCCCCACAACACATAGCTGGAGCCCTTGAGACGGTGGGTGGCATTCATCGCGCTGAACACCTGGGCCGCCGCATAGGCAAACACTTCCGGGTTCGGGTTACTGGCGGCGCCGGCGGCAAAGCGCGGGTTGCTGAAGCAGTTGGCAGTGCCCCACAGCAGCCGGATACCGGTCTGTTCCTGATGGCGTTCGAGCTGGTCGACCATCCGCGCAAAGTTGTCGCGGTACTCCGCCAGGCTTGCGCCTTCGGGAGCCACGTCGGTGTCGTGGAAGCTGTAGTAGTCGATGCCCAGCTTGGAGAAAAACTCGAACGCCGCTTCGGCCTTGCCGCGTGCCACTTGCAGGGCTTCCCCCGGTTGCTGCCAGGGCCGCTGGAAGGTGCCGGAGCCGAACATGTCACTGCCGGGCCAGACGAAGTTGTGCCAGTAACACGCGGCCATCCGCAGGTGCTCGCGCATCGGTTTGCCGAGGATCAGCTTGTTTGCATCGTAGTACCGGAAGGCCAGGGGAGAGTCGCTATCGGGGCCTTCATAGAGGATTTTTTCGACCGCGGGAAAGTAGGGCATCGCCAGATCCTTGTTGTTATGAGTGCACGTTAACCTTGCCTCGATACTAGCAACGGCCCCCGGCCAACCGATTATGAAAATCACCAGAGCAGGGTTCGATTTTGAGTGGTTTTGCGCGCATAGTGGCTCGACATAACGCATGGAGCCGCCCCTGTGAAAACTGTCCCGCCTGTGCACCGGATTGCCCTGCTGTTCAATGGCAACAAGATCTACGATCGCGGCATCATCACCGGGATCGGCAACTACCTGAGCAGTACGCGGGTGTCGTGGGATCTGTTCCTGGAAGAGGACTTCGTCTGCCGGCTCAAGGGTATCGAGCGCTGGCATGGCGACGGGATCATTGCCGACTTCGACGACCCGGCGATGGGCCCCGCGTTGGCGGGTGTGCATGTGCCGGTGGTGGCGGTGGGCGGGTCTTATGAGGATGAGCGGGCTTACCCACGGCATACTCCGTATGTGGCCACTGACAATTTTGCTTTGATCAAGCTGGCCTATGAACACCTGATCGAAGCCGGGCTGACACGCTTTGCCTGTTTCAGCCTGCCTGAAGCCGATATCAACCGTTGGGCCCAGGAGCGCGAAAAAGCCTTCCGCCGCCTGCTGGAGCGCGATGGCTTGCCGGTGGAGGTGTATCGCGGGCTCGGCACCAGCGCGCCGCTGTGGGACTCGGCGGTGGAGCAACAAATTGCCTGGTTGCACAGCCTGCCCAAACCCATCGGCATCATCGCGGTCAGCGACGCCCGTGCCCGCCAGTTGCTGCAGGCCTGCCTCACCGCCGGCATCCCGGTGCCGGAGCAAGTGGCACTGATCGGCATCGACAACGACCCCTTGACCCGCACCCTGACCCGTGTGCCGCTGAGCTCGGTGATCCAGGGCACTGAAAAAATGGGCCGCACTGCCGCGCGCCTGCTGCACCAGATGCTGCACGGTATGCCTTCGGCAGGCAGCCAGATCCTGGTGCCGCCGGAAGCGGTCAACGTGCAGACCTCAAGCCTGCACCAACCCCTCGGCCATCCCTACGTGATGCAGGCGCTGCATTTCATTCGCCAGTACGCCTGCCAGGGCATCAAGACCGCCCAGGTCGCCAACTACGTCGGCGTGTCGCGGTCGTCCCTGGAAGCGCATTTTCGCAGCGAACTGAACCGCAGCGTCCACGATGAAATCCTGCGCTTCAAACTCGCGGCTGCGGTTTCCAGCCTGGAAAATACCAGGGCCGCGATTGCGGATATTGCCTATGACTGCGGGTTCAAATCCGCCCAGTACCTGCACACGGTATTCAAGCGCGAGTTCGGGTGTACGCCGAGGGAGTACCAGGTGGGGCAGGTCGAGCGCGATTCGAGCGATGTCATTTCTTTGTCGCCTTGAGTCCCTATTTTGTCCTGAGCCTCGCTCCAGAACTTCAAGGGATTGAAACGTCTTATGCCGACTCTTACACGCAGAACGTTGTTGCAAGCAGCTGCCATCGGATCCGCCTACACCCTGTTGCCCGACTCCATTCGCCAGGCCCTGGCGATCCCCGCCAACAACCGCACCGGCACCCTCATGGACGTCGAACATGTGGTGATCCTGATGCAGGAAAACCGCTCCTTCGATCACTACTTCGGCACCTTGCCGGGTGTGCGCGGGTTCAGTGACCGCTTCACCATTCCACTGCCGGGCGGGCACCGGGTGTGGGAGCAGCAGGGCGTTGGGCGGCGGATCCTGCCCTATCACCTGGACAGCTCCCGTGGCAACGCGCAGCGGGTCAGCGGCACGCCGCATTCCTGGGTCGATGAGCACGCCGCCTGGAGCAGCGGCCGGATGAACGCCTGGCCAACGTTCAAGACACCCACTTCGATGGGTTACTACCGTGAGCAGGAAGTGCCGTTCCAGTTCGCCCTGGCCAACACCTTTACCCTGTGCGACGCCTACCACTGTTCGGTACACGCAGGTACCAATCCCAATCGGCTGTTCCACTGGACCGGCACCAACGGCCCGACCGGTGCAAATGTGGCGGCGGTGGTCAACGAATGGGACGGCCCCGGTGCGGTGGGCGTGGGCTACACCTGGAAAACCTATCCCGAGCGCCTGGAAGAAGCGGGTGTGAGCTGGAAGGTTTACCAGTACCTGCCGGATAACTTTGGCGACAACCCCTTGGCCGGGTTTCGCCAGTTTCGTGCGGCCAGCGTCGCGGCCGGCAACCCCGCCGTGCCACCGAAAGACTTCAAGGATTTTGTGCCCTACAGCGATCAACTGAACGCCCGCGTGCCGTTGTACAAAGGCAATGGCAACACCCTGCCGGCGGTCAGCGGCAGCGACCTGGAATCGATCATCCAGGGCTTTCGCAAGGACGTGAACGACGGGCGCCTGCCACAGGTGAGTTGGCTGGTGGCGCCGGCCGATTACTCCGAACACCCCGGGCCTTCCAGCCCGGTGCAAGGCGGCTGGTTCACCCAGGAAATCCTCAAGGCACTGACCGCCAACCCGGACGTGTGGAGCAAGACCGTGCTGCTGGTCAACTACGATGAAAACGACGGTTTCTTCGACCACGTGCCGTCGCCGTCAGCCCCGTCCAAACGCCTGGATGGCAGCTTTGCCGGCAAGTCCACGGTGAAGTTCGACAGCGAGATTTTTACCCACCCGGCACCGCCCGGCTCTAGCCAGCAACCCGCGCCGGACGGCGGGGTGTACGGCCCCGGGCCGCGAGTGCCAATGCTGGTGCTGTCGCCGTGGAGCCGTGGTGGCTGGGTCAATTCCCAGGCGTTTGATCACACCTCCGTGCTGCAATTTCTGGAGAAGCGTTTCCACGTGCGCGAACCCAATATCAGCGCCTGGCGCCGGGCGGTGTGCGGCGACCTCACCTCGGCCTTCAACTTCGTCAACCCCAACACCGAGACCCTGCCGCCGCTGCACACCATCAGCCGCCAGGCCGCCGACTCCCTGCGTCAACGCCAGGAGCAGCTGCCCCAGGTCGCCCTGCCGACGGTAGGCCAGCAACAGGCGCCGTTCCAGGCACGAATGGCGCGGCCATCCCGGGCGCTGCCGTACCAGTTGAACGTTGAAGGCTCGGTTGACCGTCGCGCCAGTTCGGTGAGCCTGGACTTCTTCAACAATGGCGAACAGGGCGTGGTCTTCCACGTCTACGACCGCCTGCACCTGGACGAGGTACCGCGCCGCTACACGGTGGAAGCCGGCAAACACCTCAGTGACACCTGGCAAGTCGCGGGCGCCTACAAGCTCTGGCTGTTGGGGCCGAATGGGTTCCACCGTTCGTTCAAGGGGCACCTGCAGCGTCGCGAGCCGGAGTTATCCCTGGCGTATCACGGTGACACCTTGCTGCTGACCCTGGTCAACCCCGGCAAGCGTGCGGCCTCAATCACCATCGAGCGTTGCCCTTACACCAGGCAGGGGCCGTGGCTGCTCGAGATTGCGGGCGGCGGTCGTGTGCAGCGCACGTTCTCCTGCCAGCCCAATGGAGGCTGGTATGACTTCAAGCTACGCGACGAGCATGGTTGGGTGCGGCGGGTGGCGGGGCGAATCGAGACGGGGGCGCATAGCATCAGTGATCCGTTGATGGGCAAGCGTGTGTGAAAGGCTGTTGATCTGCGGGGTGATTTCGTGGGCTTTTTCCCTGTTTTGTGTAGGAGCAGGGCTTTCTCCCCTTGCAGCGCTTGAAACGCCACCCGTCTGGGCCATAGCCTCACGCTTTTCCTGACACTGAGGCCCGGCATTGGGTAAGCGAAAAACGGTTTGGCCCACGGAGCGGGAAGTTCGACTGCGCCTTATCCTGCTGGCAATCATTGAAACGGCCTGTATTCGGGGCGTTCCCCTCGAACGCCTGCTGCTTTCATACATACTGTTGCGCAACAAGCCGACCCAGGAGCAACTTTGGGAGGCCATCAGCGATTGCCTGCTCCTCGACGAGATGCGTGGCTTTCGATTTGAACCCGGGTCGGAAGCCGATCGGTTGATGCGCAAGATCAGCAGCGAAATCAATCAGTCCTGACGAGCCACCAGCGCCGGCGTGCGCGGCGGCACCAGGCGCTTGCTGCCCGTCGACTCATAGGCCGATGCCAATCGCAGCAGCGCCGAATCGTCATACGCCCGGCCAGCAAATGTCAGCCCCACCGGCATGCCGATGTCGGCCATCACGCCCATGGGCACCGTCACTGTCGGCACGCCCAAATGGCGGATGGCGAGGTTGCCGTTGGCGACCCACACTCCGTTGCTCCAGGCGATATCCGCCGACGCGGGATTCACATCCGCATCCGCCGGACCTACGTCGGCAACTGTCGGAAAAATCACCGCATCCAGCCCCAGGTTATCCATCCAGTCTTCAAGGTCGATGCGTCGTGTCTGTTCCAGGCCGCGCAGGCCGTCGGGCACGGTGCTGATCCTGTCCCACGGCGTGATGCCGCGCTCGGCCATGCGCACGTATTCGTCCATGCCGGCGGCCAGGTCGTCTTCGCGGTTGGGCAGGGTGCCGGGGTCGTGGGGGAAGATCTTCGGGCCGTCGACATCCGCCAGGCGGTTCAGCGCAGGGTCGCCGTTGGCCCGCAGGAAATCATCGAACGCCCAGGCCGACAGTTCCCACAATTCATCGTGGAGGAATTCCTTGGAGACCAGGCCTCGGGTAAACACTTTCGGTGCGCCCGGGCGATCGCCTTCGCAATTGGAGACCAGCGGGAAATCCACCTCGACCACTTCTGCGCCGGCGGCTTCAAGTGCCTTGCGCGCAGCTTCCCAGAGCTCGATCACCGAGGCCCGGGTTTTGATTGGCTGGCCAGTAGGGCCGCCGATTCCCGGGGCGTCGCTGGTGCCTGCCTCGGGGTCGGCATTGATGTACATGCGCGGCACGCCGAAGCGTTTGCCAGCGAGTGCATCGCCGGTCGCGGCCAGGTCTGCGTAGGACTGCGGGCGTACCGAGGCGACGCCGGGGATTGGCACCCAGGGTTGCATCCGCCACAGGTCGCCGCGTGTGTCGGGGTCTTCTGCGACCACGACGTCGAGCACTTCAAGCAGGTCGGCCATGGTCCGGGCGTAAGGCACGACCACGTCCATGGTCGGGGTCAGCGGCCAGTTGCCGCGCACCGAGATCACGCCACGGGACGGGGTGTAGGCACACAGGCCATTGTTGGACGCCGGGCCGCGCCCGCTGGACCAGGTTTCTTCCGCCAGGCCAAACGCCGCGAAGCTCGCCGCAGTGGCCGTGCCGGCGCCGTTGGAGGAGCCCGAGGCGAACGGTGCGGTGAGGTAGTCGGCGTTGTACGGGCTCTCGGCCCGGCCATATACGCCGCGCTGCATGCCGCCGTTGGCCATCGGCGGCATGTTGGTCTTGCCCAGGCAAATGGCGCCTGTTGCCCGCAGTCGCTCGATGGTGAACGCATCGCGGTAGGCAACCAGGTTCGCGAAAGCCGGGCTGCCGGAAGCGGCGGTGAGGCCCTTGACCAGGTAGCTGTCCTTGGCTGTGTAGGGAATGCCGTCGAGCGGGCCCAGGGTTGTGCCGCTGGCCCGGCGTGCGTCGGATGCCCGGGCTTCCTCCAGCGCTTGCGGGTTGCGCACCACCACCGCGTTGAGCGCGGTGGCAGTCGTGGGGGCGTCGTAGGCGTCGATCCTGGCGAGGTAAGCCTCGACCAGTTCAACCGCCGTGGTCTGGCCGGATTCGAGCGCAGTGCGCAGCTGGGCAATGGAAACTTCGGTTACTTCGATCACGTGGTTATCGCCGGGTGCAGAAAAGGGGGAGGGCTTGAGTGCTGACTCAATCCAATCAGTGAAAGTAGCTTACTGATAGATTTTTCATAGCGCCAGAGAATGGCATCCCTTACTGTGGCGCCTCAATTTCCTTATCGATAACGGTGCTGTTTATGTCCGATGAAGTGCGGCTTGTCGTCATCATCAATACCCAGCCTGGCCGGGGTGCGGACCAGTTGGCGGCCTTTGCCGGGCTCGCTCCGCTGGTCCGGGCCGAAGCCGGTTGTATCCAGTACGACCTGCATCCGGTCGAGGGCAACAGCGACAGTTTTGTGTTGATCGAGACGTGGGCTTCAAAGGCGGCGCTCAAGGATCACCACGCAGCGCCGCACATGCTGGAAGCCGCGAAGCACAACCCGACATTCCGTGCGGGCCCCTCCAACGTATTGGTGCTGGAACCTGCCGTCCAGGCACGTTGACTTCAACCCGGCAGCTCAAGGGTTTATCATTGCCCCTTCATTTTTTGCTGCCCGGAAAGATTTCGATGTTGTTTACAAGGACTGTCATGGCGAGCGCACTGCTCGCCGTTCTGGCCACCCAGGCCCACGCGTCCAGCCTGGACCTGACCTACGAGGCACCTGTCCTCAGCGCTGTACCGCTCACGCCGCAGGCTGAGCCCAAACCGCGCTTTCCGGTCAAAAGCCTTGCGCCGGTGACCGTGGAAAACAGCTGCACCGGCCGCGAGTGTACCTACGAAGGCGACATCAGCCTGCCCCGTGAGGAGCAGACTGTGCGGCGCATTTCCATCGGTATTCAATAAAGCCGGCTGGCGCCTCAGACGATCCCATACCGGGGCGCCGGCTTGCCTGTTTGCGTGGCCGCAAACAACGCACCACGCGCCGCATCATAGGTCTCCCACAACGAACCATCGGCCACCGACGGCCAGGTGATCGTCTCACCCTGATCCAGCCCGGCCAGTGCCGCGTCCACCAGGTTTTCGGTGGTCATGACCGACTCCTGTTCCAGGGCGGAAAGCGGAATGCCCGACGCGTCCCAGATCTCGGTAGCGGTGGCTGCCGGCAACACGATCTGCACCTTCACCCCGGTTTCCGCCAGTTCCGATTGCAAGCCACGGCTGAATGCCAGGACATAGCTCTTGGTGCCGCTGTACACCGAGCTGACCGGCAGCGAGTGCACGCCCAACACCGATGCCACGTTGATGATCAAGCCTTCATTGCGCACCAGCATGCCCGGCAGCGCCGCGTGGGTCAGGCGGGTGAGGGCGGTGATGTTCAGGGCGATCTGGGTCGTGGAATCCTCGACCGAGGATTCAGCCAGCGGATGCAGGCGGGCCAGGCCGGCGTTATTCACCAGCACCTGGATCGCCGGGTTGCCGGCGAGCAGGCTTTCAACACGGGCCAGGTCCGCGGGGTTTACCAGGTCGGCGCCGATGGTCTGGACCTGGCGCCCGTAGGCTTGAGTGATCTTCGCCGCCAGGGCTTCGAGGCGGTCTTCACGACGGGCGACCAGGATCAAGTCGTAGCCGCGGGCTGCCAATCGGTCGGCATACACGGCGCCAATACCTGAAGAAGCACCCGTGATCAGGGCAATTTTTGTGGAAGCAGGGATCGACATGAACGGCTCCAATAGATGAGTACTCAACCAATATTGTTGAGGGCTCAAGTTATAGGCTTGGCGTTTGTCCTTGTCAATGGTTTAGTACTCAATCATTCTACCGGCATGGAGGATCTGAAAATGCCAACACACAAGACTGACAAGCCTGATGCCCGTGCCGACCTTTTGAGCCTGCTGGGGGACGTGGCGTGCACCAACAACGCACTGCGCCGTGCCGCCCGGCGGCTGGGCCAACTGTATGACGAAGCGCTGGCGCCGATTGGCCTGAAGGCTACGCAGGTCGGCTTGCTGGGTGAAATCGCCCGGTGGGCGGCGGTGGATGAGCAGGCAGGGCCGACGTTGCAGGAGCTGGCCGGACGCCTGGCGATCCTGATGTCGGCGCTGACCCATGCGATGAAGCCGCTGGTGCGCGACGGGATTGTCGAGCTGCGCCCGGATGCCCTGGACAAGCGCACCAAACGCTGCGTGCTCACGCCCAAGGGCGAAGCGCTGTTCAGTGAGGCGCTGGTGTACTGGGCGGCCGCCAATAACCGGGTAGAGGAGGTGCTGGGGCAGGATTCGGCCGCGCAGCTGCGGGGCATGGCAGACCATGTCGCCTCCGAAGAATTTCTGGCGGACTACAACAGCCGATCCGCGCAGGCATAAGCCAGATCCTTTGGTTATTAGACAGACGCCGTTCGCCCATCCGATGCTGGGCCCCTCTCGATCAGGGGCTTTCCATGACCACTCAACGCCAACTGAAGCTGGGCGCGTTCATGCGTCCGGTCAGCATCCACACCGGCGCCTGGCGCTATCCCGGCGCTTACCGTGACGCCAACTTCAACTTCACGCACCTCAAGCAGTTTGCCCAGACCCTGGAGAAAGCGCGTTTCGATGCGTTCTTCATGGCCGACCACCTGGCCCTGCTCAACATGCCCATCGACGCGTTGAAGCGCAGCCACACCGCCACCTCCTTCGAACCGTTCACCTTATTGTCGGCCCTGAGCCAGGCCACCGAGCACATCGGCCTGGTAGCCACGGCCTCGACCACCTACGACGAACCGTTCCACATTGCCCGGCGCTTCGCGTCCCTGGATCACCTGAGCAACGGCCGCGCCGGCTGGAATATCGTCACCACTGCCAACCCGGATGCGGCGCAGAATTTCGGCCTGGAGCAGGCCTATGCTCACGACGAGCGCTACGCCCGTGCGCGGGAGTTCTACGATGTGGTCACCGGGCTCTGGGACAGTTGGGCCGATGATGCCTTCATCCGCGATGCCGACAGCGGTGTGTACTTCGACCCCGACAAGCTGCACACCCTCAATCACCAGGGCCGCTACCTCAATGTGCGCGGCCCGCTGCACATTGCCCGCCCGGTGCAGGGCTGGCCGGTGATCGTGCAGGCCGGCGCCTCGGAGCCCGGCCGGCAATTGGCGGCAGAAACCGCCGAGGTGATCTTCGTGGCGCCCGGCACGCTCGAGGAAGGGCGTAAATTCTATGCCGATATCAAGCGCCGGATGCTGGCGGTGGGGCGGCATCCCGACCATCTGAAGATCTTGCCCGGGGCGTTTGTGGTGGTCGGCGATACGCTGGAAGATGCGCGGCGGATTCGTGCGCATCTCGACAGCCTGGTGCATTACGAAAGTGCGATTGCCTCGCTGTCGATCGCGCTGGGTACCGACGCGACGAAGTTTGATCCCGACCAATACCTCCCGGCGATTCCCCAAACCAACGCCAGCCAGAGCTCCCGCGAACGGGTACTGGCGCTGGCTGATCGCGAACAGTTGACGGTGCGCCAATTGGCCCAGCGTCTTGGCGGTTATGCAGGTCTCTCGTTTGTCGGCACCGCCCACAGTATTGCCGATGAGATGCAGCAGTGGCTGGAAGAAGAGGGCAGCGATGGCTTCAACATCATGTTCCCGTGGCTGCCGGGCGGGCTCGATGACTTTGTGGCCAGGGTGGTGCCCGAGTTGCAGGGGCGCGGGATCTTCCGGCGCGAGTACGAAGGCTCTACCCTGCGGGAAAACCTCGGGCTGCCGCGTCCGGCGAACCGCTTCTTCGCCGAATGAGCGGGTATTTCTACCGTGGTTAGATCGTTTATTTCCTTCTGATTGGGGGCCATTCCCCAATCGCATATCCATCGCGCCGGTTTGGCCCTGATAGCGGAGCCGGCCGGCGTGATCACGCCAAAGCATCTGTCATCGCGGAATTATCCGCTGCCGCGCCCCGGGAAATCCCCATGCAGCGTCTATTCCTGCTGCAGGGCCAGCGTCTTGCGCCGTTGTGCGGCCTCTCTAGAATCGGCCCCAGAACTTACTCATTTCCTGTCGATTACGGAGTTTCGAAGATGATGAACGCCATGCAGATGCCAATGAACAACGCGATGCCGATGATGCCGATGATGGGCATGCCGATGATGATGGCAACCATGACCTGCAAGATGACCGACGAGGCCATGATGTGCACCATGAAGCCGGCCGCTGGCATGGACATGGCGATGTTCAAGAATAACGCCGAAATGATGGCGATGATGATGAACTGCGGCATGCCGATGATGATGCAGTGCGCCAACATGTCGATGATGTGCATGTCTGAAGACGGCATGGCGATGATGAACAGCATGTCGACCATGAACATGCCGATGATGATGCCGATGGGCATGCCTATGCCGATGATGAAGTGCGTCATGGAATGCAAGATGGAAGCCGACTGCATGACCTGCAAGATGATGCCGATGCCTGGCATGAGCATGGACATGATGAACAACTGCTGCATGCTGATGATGAAGATGATGAACGACTGCGCCATGCCGATGATGATGAGCTGCAACGGCATGCCGATGATGTGCTGCACCTGCTGATTGGTTTGGCGTGAAATCAAAAAGCCCCGGCGTGTGCCGGGGCTTTTTGCGTTTCAGTCCAGGCGTTCCGGGTAGGTGATCACCAGGAACGCCACCGCCTCACTGTCTGCGGGGTTGCGGTAGCGGTGGGGCTGGTCGGCGTAGAACAGGATCGAATCACCGGTGGACAGTAGGTAGCGTTCCTCGTTGACGCTGACTTCCAGCACGCCCTGGGCCACCACCAGGTTTTCCTGGATGCCGGGCCCGTGACCTTCTGAAATCTCCTCGCCGAGGGCCTTCAGGCGTATCTCGTAGAACTCCGACTGGCGCGCCATATCGTAGGGAAACAGCGCCCGGCTGATGAAGCTGCCATTGGCACTCACCAGGCGTTTGCTCTGTTGCGCCGGCAGCAGCTCAACCCCTTCGAACGCTCGATTTTCCAGGAACGCCGCCACCGAGACTTTCAAGCCTTTGGCGATCTTGCACAGCACCTTGATCGACGGCACGCTGCGCCCGGACTCGATCTGCGCGAGCATCGCCCGGCTTACGCCGCAGTTGCGCGCCAGGGCATCCAGCGACAGGTAGCGTTTACTGCGCAGGCGCTGCAGGTTCTGCGCGACGCACTGGCCGATGGCGTCATCGTCGCCGCTGTTACAGTCCTTGGGTTTGGTGGGGAGGTCGGGCACTTCGGGTATCGCGTGCAGGAAATTCATCGCCTCACGCCCGGCGGGTATCGCTGGACGTGGTGACGTGTGCGGTAAACAGCGCGACCCCGGCCCGTGCCGCATACATCGCCCACATCAGTTCAGCCGCTGCGCGAGCCTGGCGGCGTTTGCGGTGGAGGGTGAAATCGATGACGGTGGCGGATGTTTGCATGACGTAAATCTCTGGGGACTCAATGGCTCTACAGTAATCGGTGCCGCTTATTTCCATAAATACTGAGTTTGCATTTGGTAATTCTATTTTGGACTTAACGCCGATGGGGGCCTGTGCGTTCATCAATGGTGACCCGCCGCGCTTCACGGGCTTCCCACCACAGACCTTGTGCCGGACCGAGCCCGTCGCAAAAACGAATTCCAAGGATTTACCCCCATGCCCCCCGCGTTTCCGTTCACCTCCCGAAAAGCCTGGCCCTTGCTGGGCTTTGGCGCCGCCCTGAGCTTCAGCCCGGCCACCCAGGCCGAAGAAACGCTGCAACTAGCCCCGGTCGAAGTCAGCAGCGCCGAACTCAGCGCCGACGAACTGGCCCAGGCCCAGCTCAAGAGCGTGCCCGGCGCCACCAACTACATCGACATGGGCAGCGTCGATCAGGGACGGGTGAGCACCAACGAGGACGTGTTCAAGTACCAGGCCGGTGTTTATGCCAAGGCGGCAAACAACGAAGGGGTGAAGCTTTCGATCCGTGGCTCGGGGATCAACCGAGGGCCGGGTGCCCACGCCTCCGGCCTGTATGAAACCTTCGACGGCCTGCCACTGACCGGCCCGGGTGGCACGCCCTACGAACTCAAGGACCCGTTGTGGCTCAGCCGCGTTGAAGTGCTGCGTGGCGCCAACGGTTTTGACCAGGGCGCATTGGCCCTGGGTGGGGCAGTCAATTACGTGACCCACACCGGCTACGACGCGCCCAGGCTGCAAGTACGCTACGAAGCCGGCAGCCATGGCTACGGCCAGCGAGAGATCAGCTCGGGCCAGGTGCTGGGGGATGCCGACTACTACATCAGCCTCACCGACTCGCAATACGACGGTTTCCAGGACCACAGCGCCGGCAGCGGCAAAGGCATCGCGGCCAACTTCGGCTACCGCTTCAACCCCGACCTGGAAACCCGCTTCTACTTTCGCTACCGCGAAACCGACAACGATTCCCCCGGCAAACTGACCCGCGACCAGATCAGCCACGACCCGCGCGCCGCCGCCAGCCTCAACGTGGCGCGAGACTCGAAACGCACGCAACCGGGCTCGACCTGGATCGCCAACAAAACCACCCTGCACCTGGACGACAACGCCCGGGTCGAGGTCGGGCTGGCGTATCACGATTATCCGATGGACCTGCGCGAGGGCACCAACCGTCTCAAGGTTGCCTACACCGACGTCAGCGGCACCCTGAATTACATCCGCCAGGACACATTGTTCGGGCGTGACAGCAAGACCACCCTCGGCCTGCGCACCACCCAGGCGATGCCGAACAACGGCGGCTCGGAGTTCGTGCGGATCCCTACCGGCAATACGGCGGGCTACGCGCCCGGCACCAGGACCCGCGACTACAGCTACCTGGGTTCGGACAGCGTGCTGCATATCGGCAATGACCTGGAACTGCTGCCGGACCTGTGGCTGACCACCGGGCTGGCGGCAATCTACACCCGTCGTGAAACCGAAGTCAGCTACCCGCAGACCCACACACCCGTCAGCCAGCACGATTGGGATTACGCGCCAAGGGTTGGCCTGCGCTACGACTTCAGCCCCCAATTGCAGGTGTACGGCAACCTGAGTCGCTCGGTGGAACCGCCCCATGCGTGGTCGATGATCTGGGGTTCCAACAAGTACTTCCCCGTGGGCAGCGGCCCGGCCAGCGGTTTGCAGCGTGAAGGGGTAAAGCTGAAAAACCAGACCGCCACCACCCTGGAAGTCGGCGGTCGCGGTGAAGCGTGGTTCGGCCAGTGGGACCTGGCGCTGTACCGCTCCGAGGTGCGCCACGAACTGCTCAGCGTCGAAACCCAGGCCGCGACGTCCACCACGTCCGCAATAATCGCCGAATCCAACGCCAGCCCAACCGTGCACCAAGGCCTGGAGCTGAGCCTGATCAGCCCGCTGTGGGACGGGGGCCGCACGGGCCAGCTCGCCCTGCGCCAGGCCTACACCTACAGCGACTTCCACTACCGCAACGACGACCGCTTCGGCGACAACACCTTGCCCGGCATCCCCAGGCACTACTACCAGGCGCAATTGCGCTACAGCCACCCGAGCGGTTTCTACACCAGCCTCAATGGCGAACATTCATCGCGGGTCGCGGTGGACTACGCCAACTCCTACTACGCGGCGGCCTACACACTGCTCGGCGCGACGCTCGGGTACGACGCGCCGAAGCACGACTGGCAAGCCTGGGTCGACCTGCGCAACCTGACCAACCGGCGTTACGCGAACACGGTCACGCCGGGTTATGACGACAAGGGGCTGGATGTGGCGCGGTCGACGCCGGGGGATGGCATGGGGGTTTACACCGGGGTTTCCTGGAGCTGGCGTTAATCCGTAAAGTGTTTGATGTTGGCAGTGGGTGATTGCTGGCAAAGCGCACGTTCAGCGAACGAAGGCTGCATGCACCAGGCGCTGCAGCTGCGTTCGCTCCCACAGGCTCATCAGATCGAGCGGATTGGTGCCGTAACGTTGCCAGGTGTCCAGTGAACCTTGCCTGTTATCCGGTGCAATACAGCGCAGGCAGCACTCCAGAGCCGTCCCGCAGGTTGACAGCGTGACCTGCCAGCCGTCGATGTCGACAACCATTTGCTCGTCGCTGGAGCTGACGGGTTTCAGCGTTCGAACCTCTAATGCCACGTCCTTGAGCAGTTGATAGGCCTCGCGGGTGGAGACCGTGTTGGCGAAGGTTGTCATGCGTGATGTCCTTGTATGAGTCGCAGAAGTGTCGCGTGCGCACTGGTCGCTTTCAAGGTGGGCACAGCAAGTCGCAGATTCATTGCAACCCATCACTCCATCCTTGCTCCCCCTTCGTTTTACTGTCATCGTTCGCGCAATTGGTAATCTTTCTTGTTTGAGAAATTTTTGCGCATGCATGACTTTCCTGTAGCTGATGGTGATACAGCCCGTCGCCAGCAGACCATCACCACCCTCTACAGCGACCATCATTCCTGGTTGCACGGTTGGCTGCGCAAGAAACTCGGCTGCTCGCAACATGCCGCCGACCTGGCCCACGACGCGTTTATCCGCATCCTGCTGCTGGCCGACCCCCATACCATCAAGGAACCCCGCGCCTTCCTGGCCACCACGGCGGGGCGGTTGATGATCGATGGCGCGCGTCGGCGGCGCATCGAAAAGGCCTACATGGAAGCCCTGGCGATCCAGAGCGAAGATGCCGGCATGCCGGACCCGGCGGCGATTCATGTGGCACTGCAGGCCCTGGAACGCATTGCCGAAATGCTCATCGGCCTGCCCGCCAAGGCCCGCGAGGCGTTCCTGCTCAGCCGCCTCGACGGGCTGACCTACAGCGAAATCGCCGAACAACTGCAGGTGTCTTCCAGCACCGTGAAGAACTACATCTCCAGTGCGTTGGTGCATTGCTATCACACCCTGCACGGGGCGGACCCGCTGTCGTGAGTTCCGAGCAGATCATCAGTGAAGCCGCCCGCTGGCTGACGTTGTTGCACGACGACCACGTGACCGAGGCCGACCGCGCAGCCTTCGAGAAATGGTGCCAGGCCGACCCACGGCATGCGGTCGCTATCGAGCGCATGCGCAGCCTGTGGGGCAGCCTCGACGAGTTGCCCGCCGCCCCGGCGCGCATGGCCCTGAACCGTGCATTTGCCCCACAGAAAACAAGGTTTGCCGCCCGTAGCACCCAGGCCGTCGCGCTGTTGGGTGTGTTGCTGTGCGGCTGGGCCGGGATTGAGCGCCTGCCGGTGTGGATGGCCGACCAACGCACCAGCGTGGGCGAACGGCGCCAGGTGGCACTGACCGACGGCAGCCAGGTGCAGCTCAACAGCAACTCGGCACTGGACGTGAAGTTTGACGGCCACCAACGGGTGATCGAACTGTTGCAGGGCGAGATGTGGGTCGAGGTGGCCAAGGACGCGCAACGGCCGTTCGTGGTGCACACCGACCAGGGCACGGCCACGGCGTTGGGCACGCGGTTCCTGGTGCGCAAGGCCGAGGATGGCGCGACCGTGGTCACCGTGATCGAGTCCACCGTGGCCGTCAAAGGCACCGTTGCGGGCGACGTGAAAGTGCCGGCGGGGCAAAGGTCCACGCTCCAGGACGGCCGTGCCGGCACCCCACAACCCATCGGCAACGCCGACCCGGACGCCTGGACCCGTGGTTTGCTCAAGGTCGACGACCAGCCCCTGAGCGAGGTCCTGCAAACCCTCGCCGGTTACCGCCATGGGCTGGTGCGCTTTGATCCGCAGGCGCTGCAAGGGATGCGCGTGTCCGGGGTATTCAAGCTCGACGACACCGGCGCGGCACTGGCGTCGCTGGCGGATAACCTGCCGATCAAGGTGGAGTACTTCACGGATTTGGTGGTGGTGATCAAGCCGCTGTAAAAAGTCTGAATAAAAACTGCTCTCATTCATACCCGATTTTCCGACATGGCCGTCATGACTAATAGAACCCCCATTTCCCAGGACTTCTCATGTCGCGCCTTGCTCGTCCTTTACAGCCATTGACCCTTTCAGTGGCGATGGCGTTTGCCTCCGTACCCCTGCTGACCGTTCAAGCGTCCTTCGCGGCTGAAAGCGCCGCGTTTTCCATTCCCGCCGGTGACCTGAGCCAGGCCCTCAACAGCCTCGCCGAACAGGCGGGCCTGGTATTGGCCTTTGATTCGAGCCTGACCCGCGGCAAACACAGCAATGGCCTGAACGGGCAATACAATACCGACGCCGCCCTGGCCCAAGTGTTGGCCGGCAGCGGCCTGCAAGCCCTGAAGATCGCCGACGACCGCTACCGTCTCGAAGCCATCCCGCACACCGATGGCGCCATGGAGTTGCAGGCCACCACCATCAGCGGCGCGTACCCGTCGGAAAGCCCCACCGGCCCGGTGTCTGGCTACGTGGCCACCCGCAGCCTGTCGGGCACCAAGACCGACACCGCACTGATCGAAACCCCGCAGTCGATCTCCGTGGTCACCAAGGACCAGATGCGCGCGCAGAACGCCGAGAGCCTCAACCAGATCCTGCGCTACAGCGCTGCCGTGATCCCGGAAACCCGTGGCTCCACCGCCTCGCGTCTCGACCAGTTGACCATCCGTGGCTTCACCCCGGCGACCTACCTCGACGGCCTGCGCATGCCGTCGAGCCGGGATGCCTTGCCGCAAAAAGACGCCTTCGACCTGGAGCGCGTCGAAGTGCTGCGCGGGCCGGCGTCGGTGCTGTACGGGCAGGGCACCCCCAGCGGCGTGATCAACATGGTCAGCAAACGCCCGCTGGACACGCCGTTCCATGAAGTCGGCGTCGAGTACGGGACCTTCAACAAGAAGCGCACGACCTTTGACTTGAGTGGCCCGCTGGACGACCAAGGCGTTTATTCCTACCGTGTTGCCGGCCTGTTCGACGATGCCGACGGGCAGATCGACCACACCGAAACCCGGCGTCAATCCCTGTCCACCGCCTTCACCTGGCGCCCGGACGACAACACTTCGCTGACCTTGCTCGGGCATTTCCAGAAAGACCCCAAGGGCGCGTCCTACGGCTCGATGCCAGCCTGGGGCTCGGTGCTGCACAGCCCGACGGGGCGCAAGATCGACGTGGATTTCTACGACGGCGAAAAAAGCTTCGAGAAGAGTGACCGCGAGTATTACTCCATCGGCTACGCCTTCGAGCATCACTTCAACGATGTCTGGACCGTGCGCCAGAATGCGCGCTACCTGCGCAGCGAAGGGCAATACCGCAGCCTCTACAGCAACTACCTGGAGAGCGATTACCGCACCATCCGCCGCTCGACCATCGCCAGCGACGTGAATATCGACGCCTATGCCCTCGACAACCAGTTGCAGGCCAAATTCGACACCGGGCCGTTGCAGCACACCGTGCTGATGGGCGCCGATTACCAGAACACCAGCACCGACACCAAGTCGGGCAGCGGCGTGTACACGGCAGGGCCTACGCTGGATATTTTCGACCCGGTCTACGGTGCGGCAGTGCCGGTGCCGGCGTACACCAGCGACGCCACCTCGCGCAGCGAGCAAACGGGGGTGTACCTGCAAGAGCAGATGAAGTGGGACAAATGGGTGCTGTTGATGGGCGGGCGTTATGACTGGGCCAGCACCGACAACAGTACCCTGGCGATGACCACCCAGAAAAAGACCAAGTCGTCCCAGGACAGCAAGGCCTTCACCGGCCGCCTGGGCCTGGTCTACCTGTTCGATAACGGCCTGGCGCCGTATGTCAGCTACTCGGAATCGTTCCAGCCGCAATCCGGCACGGGCTACGGCGGTTCGACGTTCCAGCCGACCGAGGGCAAGCAGACGGAAATCGGCATCAAGTACCAGCCGCCGGGCAGCAACAGCTTCATCACGGCTGCCATTTTCGACCTGCGCCAGACCAACGTACCGACGCTGGACCCGGACGCTTCCCACCTGTGCAACGGCTCCCGCTGCCAGATTCAGGACGGTGAAGTGCAATCCCGCGGGTTTGAACTGGAAGGCAAGGCCAGCCTGAACGACAACCTGGATATCACTGCGGCCTATGCCTACCTGGATAACCGCATCAGCAAATCCAACAACACCGTGCGTTATGCGCCCATCAGCGACATCGGTGTCGGCCCGGCCATTGCGGCCGAAGGCACCACCACCTACGCCGTTCCGCGTCATACCGCGTCGGCCTGGGCGGATTACACCCTGCACGACGGCACGCTGAAGGGCTTCGGCGTAGGCGCCGGTGCGCGCTATGTTGGTTCTTCCTGGGGCGATACCGCCAACACCCTGAAGGTGCCGGGCTACACCTTGTTCGATGCAGCGGTGCACTACGACATTCCGCACATCAATCGTCAGGGTGACAACCTGCGCCTGGCAGTGAACGCCACCAACCTGGCGAATAAAGAGTACGTCGCGTCCTGCTATTCCTACTCGTGGTGCTGGTATGGCTCGCAGCGTACCGTGCAGGCCAGTGCGACCTATCAGTGGTAAATAAAAAGGCCTTGGCGAAAGGATTCGGGAGCAGCATCGCCAAGGCCGAAAAACGTTAGTTCGCCACCGGCTCAATCAGCTTGGAAACCACCGGCGCCTGCCACTGCTCCAGGGCATCAATCAGGGCGCCGGGGTCTTCGTTGAACATCAGCATCCGGCTGTGTTCGACCTTCATGAAACCCTCCTGCACAGCGTGATCGAGCAGGGCGCGCAGCGGGTTGAAGAACCCCGCCGTATTCAGGCACGCCACGCCCTTGTGGTGTTCGCCGACCTGGGTCAGCGTGGCCGCCTCGAACAACTCCTCCAGGGTTCCCAGCCCGCCGGGCAAGGCAATGAAACCGTCGGCGCAGTCGCTCATGCGTGTCTTGCGGCTGCGCATGTCTTGGGTCACTTCATGGTGGGTAAGCCCGGCGTGGGAATGGCCGCGTTCATGCAGTAACTCGGTGATCACGCCGATGACTTCGCCACCTTCAGCCAGCGCAGCGTCCGCCACCACGCCCATCAAGCCCTTGTGGGTGCCGCCGTAGACCAGGCGTATGCCGCGCCGGGCGATTTCCCGGCCGAGGGCCTGGGCGCCATCCGCATAGCGCGGGTTGAAGCCGAAATTGGTACCGCAGAAAACTGCGAGGCTGCGCAGGGGAGTGGGCATGGGCATTCCAGGCGGGTGAGGACAGGCTGTCCAGCATGGCGCCACTCGCCGGTGGGCAAAAGAGCCAAGAACCGGCTGGCGGATCAGGCCATGAGTGCGTCCAGGATGCGTTTTCCAAGGGCTTCGGCGATGGCCTCGGACTCGATATTGGCAAAGCCCAGCAGCAGGCCGGGGCCGGTCTGGCCTTGAATATTCCAGTCGCTCAAGGCTTCGGCATAAATGCCGGCCTGCGCCAGGCGTTCCACGCACAGGCGGTCTGACTGTTGTGCATTGAGGCGCAGGATCAAGTGCATCCCGCCCGGCTGGGCGTCAATCGAAATATGCTCGCCCAAGGCCTTGCGCAAGCCCCTGGCGGTGGCCTCCCGACGCTCACCGTAGAGTTTGCGCATGCGCTGGATATGCCGCGCAAAATGCCCCTCGGTCATAAACGTTGCGACGATCGCCTGGGTCAACTCCGGGCAGCCCCCGAGGAAGGTCTGGCTGACATGTTCGAAGCGTTCCACTTGAGCTGCCGGCACCACCAGATAGGCCAGGCGGATGCCGGGGAACAACACCTTGCTGAAGGTTCCGGCGTACAGCACCCGGCCGTCGCGGTCCAGGCTCTTGAGGGCCGGCAGCGGGCGGCTCACGTAGCGGTATTCGCCGTCGTAGTCGTCCTCGATGATCCAGGCCTGCTGGCGACTCGCCCAATCCAGCAGTTCCAGGCGCCTGGGCAAGGACAGCGAGACACACAGCGGGCTTTGATGGGCCGGCGTGACCACTACGGCGCGGGCGCCTTTGCCCTGTTGCACGGCCTGGGATACCTGCATGCCATCCGGGTCCACTGGCACCGGTATGGCCTTGATATTCAGGTAATCCAGCAACGGTCGGGTGAACAAGTAGCCTGGGTCTTCCACCAGCACCCGATCGCCCGGTTCCAGCAGTGCATGGGCGATCAGCCCCAGCGTATTGCGATAGCCCGAGGTGACGAAGACCTGCGCCGGCGAACAGTGGATGCCCCGGGCGACCTGCAAGTAGCTGGCAATCGCCGTGCGCAGCGAGTGCAGGCCGAACACGCACGGGTTGGCCATGTCGGCGACCTGGGTGGCCCGCACGCAGCGGGCGGCGATTTTCGACCAGATCTTGCGCGGGAACGCATCCAGTGCGGGCAGCCCCATTTGAAACGGCAACACGGCGGCCTTGTGCCGCACGGCATTCTGGTCGCTGGCCGTCATGGGGCGCTCAGGCAGGCTGGCCTTGATCCCTTCAGCCACCACCGTGCCGGCCTGGCCTCGGGCCTGGATATAACCCTCGGCTGCCAGCAGCGAATAAGCCGTATCGATGGTGCCCCTGGCCAACCCCAGCTCCTTGGCCAGGGCCCGGGCTGCGGGTATGCGTTCGCCCGGCTTGAGCAAACCGTCGGCAATCGCGCTGCGGAACCGCCAGTAAAGTTGCCGGTAAATCGGCTCCGCGGCGCCGGCGTCCAGCGGTGAAAAGGCCTTGATCGAAGTGCTCATCCGGCGGCGGGTCCTGTTCAGGTGGCGAAATAATCGTGCAGCGCCTGGTCGGTCTGGCGGCGCGTCTGGGCCAGTGTTTCCGGGCGGGAAGCGGTGCCTTCGACGGTGAAGAAGGTCACGTCATGCAGGCCGATCATGCCCAGTATGGTTTTCAGGTACGGCGTCAGGAAGTCCGGCTGGTGCGCGCGCTCCCCGCAAAACCGCCCGCCTGAGGCGATCGCGACGAACACTGGCCGGTCCTGTAACAGGCCGATCTTGCCCTGGGCCGAGATATCGAAGGTGCGGCGCACCCGTGCGATGTGATCGAGCCATAGCTTGAGGGCCGCGGGCACCGAGTAGTTATGCATGGGGGTGGCGATCACCACAATGTCGGCCAGCTCCAGTTCCTGAACAAGCCGCTCGGACTGGGCCATCGACCCCTCGGACGAGACGTCCACGAGGGACTGCTGGGACGTTGCATAAGGCTCGTCCACCGGTGCCAGGGCATTTGCGGCAATGCCGCGCTGGATCACCTCGGCGTCCGGGTGCCGCTGGCGCAGGCATTCAATGATCTTGAGGGAGAGGGCGTTGCTCTCCGACGCTTGCCCGCGAGGGCTGGCACTGACATGGAGGATATTCATGGTGCGTTGCTTCCTGGATGGATGGCCCTCAGTCTACGAACCCCATGACCCATGCCAAAGAGCCAAGAATCAAGATTCAGAGTAGGCCATATCCGGGCATTCATGGTCTGGTGTTCAAGCCAGATCATGGATCTTTTGGGGTAGGCCATGGCGCCGCAAGATGGCGGCTTCATCCAACCGCTACAGGATTTCACCATGACAACGCGTCTCGACTACTCCAAAGCTTCCCCTGAAGGTTACAAGGCGTTCGGCGGGGTTTACGTCTACCTGCAAAACAGTGGCCTGTCCAAGGAGCTGATCGACCTGGTCTACCTGCGGGTTTCGCAAGTCAACGGCTGCGCCTTTTGCATCGACATGCACTCGCGGGACCTGCTCAAGCAAGGCCTGGCCGTGGACAAGCTGGTGCTGGTGCCAGTGTGGCACGACGCTGGCGCAGTCTTCACCCAGCGTGAGCGCGTGGCGCTGGCCTTTGCCGAAGCCGTGACCGCCAGTGATGTTTCGGACGCCGACTATGCAGCAGCGGCCGCCGAGTTCAGCGACAAGGAACTGGCTGACCTGACCTACGGCATCGCCTTGATGAATGCCTTCAACCGACTGGGCATCACCTTCCGTACCACGCCAGCGGCGGCTGCCAAGGCATAGCCAACGCTGATTCGGTGTGGCGGGGCTGCTCGCCACACACTCACTGTATTTCCTGAGGGCTCATCCCATGGCATGGCTACTGCTCGGCTTGGCCGGCATCCTTGAAATCGCCTTCGCGTTCGCGATGAAGGCCTCGGACGGTTTCACCCGATTCACCCCCGGATTGCTCACCGTCGTGACCGGCGTTTCCAGCGTGATCCTGCTGTCGATGGCACTGCGCACCCTGCCGGTGGGCAGCGCCTACGCGGTCTGGACTGGAATCGGCGCAGCGGGCACCGCGATCCTCGGCATGGCATTGCTGGGCGATTCCACCGCGCCATTGCGGGTTTTGTGCATCGTGCTGATCCTGGCCGGCGTGATCGGCCTGAAACTGGTCTCCGCCAACTAGTGCTGCCTGCGAGCGGGTATTTCTCGGAGATGGCCTTTTAACATTCCCACCCACTCTTTATCATCCGCCCCCAGCAACTCCGGCCATGGAGACGCTCCATTCACTAAGGAAGTCGTAATGCACATTGGAAAAATGCTGGGGTTGGCCCTGATCACGTTGTCGATGGGCGGCTGCGCCAGCTTCACGAAGGACGAAGTCGCACCTGTCACGCTGCCGTCGAAGGCCAGCTACGCCAACAAACCGAACGTCTACGTAGACTTCAAGTTCTACCAGGGCGAGCCGACAAATGCCGCCGCGGCCGAAGTCCCACAAGCGCGTGACATGCTCAAGCCACAGCTGCAGAAAGTCCTGACCGACTCCGGCCTGTTTGGTCGCGTGACCCTGGATGAATTCCAGAAGCAGCCAGGCGATTACAGCCTGCGCCTGAAGGTCTACAACCATCCACCGGGTGGCGGCCAACTGGCACTGGCGTTTATCAGCGGCTTTACCTTCACCATCATCCCGGCGCTGGGGACTGATCAGTACACCATGAAGCTGGAGTCGATGGACCCGCAAGGCCAGGCGCTGAGCACCGGCACCAACCACGACTCGATCAATACCTGGATGGGCATCTGGTTCATCCCGTTGATGGCCAATACGCCGAAAGACGCGGTGACCGATACCTTCACCCGCCAGGTCAATGCCCTGCTCAAGCAAATGGTCGACGGCAATAACCTGAAGTATTCGGCACTGGATGCCGGCGTTCCACGAGCGTGACACGTAACTGAACGTTTGAAACAGCTGCGAGGGCAGGGTGACCGACCCTCGCAGCCCAGGCCTTACTTAAGCGCCTTGATGAACAGCGGGTCGCTGTACAGCGATTTGAGCAAATCCCGCACCATCGGGTTGTAGGCGTTGGCGGCATTCGGGATCGCAATGAACCCGAAGAACGAACTGGGCCAGGTGTGATTCACTTCCTTGGTCGCGTCGTACACCACGTCATTGCCCTTGAGCAGGGTAAACCGCGCGGCCAGGGTGCCGTTGCCGGAGCCCATGCCTGCCGACAGCGAATTCTTCACCACCAGCACTTGCAGATGACGTTCTGCTTGCGGGTTCAGCAGGCCTGCCAGTTGCAGTTCCTGGGTGATCGCAGCCTGGATATGCGCCGGGATGCTGCCACTGGGCGAGCGGATGGGGTTGGCACGTACAGACAACGAGCCTTCGCCCGACGCGGCCGTCACCTGGGCATTGCTGACGGGTTGCAGCGGCGCTGCTTGCTTGAGGACCTGGACGTTATCGAAGTTCGGCTCGTATTGCGTCATGGTGACGCCGCAGCCTTGCAACAGCAGTGCGAGCAATGGGGTCAACAGTAGAAGCTTTTTCACGGCGTTTCCTTGCGTGAGTGTGGGAGAGCGCCGCGATTATCGTCAGGCAATGGGCCATCGGCAACCAATAGTGGCAAAATGCCTGAGTGGCAGCGCTGTTACTTGGTTCGGTTTCAGGTCGGAAAATTCATCGAGAAGGCAATTTGCTGGCCCCTTTGTAACAAAATCCTCGCCAAAATCACTTTTATTTTCAGGTGGTTAGGCGGGATGCAAATGCGCAATGTGGGAATCATGCTGATCGCCTGTGCCGTGGCGGGTGGGGCGGTTTCGGTTGAGGCACGGGAGCTGCGGGACAACGACAAGTACATGTGCAGCTGGGGTGCAGGCACGGCGGCCAGGGCCCAGGAATTGAAGTTGTCGGGCGTCTCGCTGTACGCCGCGCGCCAGAAGCTGAAAACCTACCAGTTCAAGAAACCCTGGATGCACATGATGGCCATGGGCATCACCGAACAGACCTACGACAGCCGTTCGCGGGTCAAGCCCGAGGTGATTCGCCAGAGTTTTTATCAGGACTGTTTGCGCTACAAGCTGGCGCGTAAATAACCCTTATTTATCCAGCAGCAATTGGAGCCTTGAGAACGACTGGTCGTAGTTGGGCTCCCACGGAAAGCGCCCTTGTTTGTCCGGCCAGACCATTTGCAACGCAGGGAAATCAGCTTTGATCGAGGCGTAGAACCAGCCGGCATAACCGAGGTACTCGCGGTAGTGCCTGCGGTCTACAGGAATGAAGGCGATGCGAATGCCTTCGGCAATATCGTCATAGGGCTTGTAGGTTTCATAGGCGGCTTTTGCACCGGCAAAGCGGATCGCGGCGATGTTCAGCAACTGCTGGGCAATCTGCGGGGGCAGCCCGAATACGATGATTTCCGGTTGGCCGAAGTTGGCGTAGAACCCCAGGGAGTAGGCGAACGAAGGCTCACCGTCTTCAGCCCGCACATGCACATGGTGCCAGCCGATCTTCTTGATATCCGCCAACACCTTCTCGTCATATTCCGAATCTGCCTTGGGCAACTGGAATCCCGGAAGCGGGGCCTTGGCTGAAGTGTTCATCGAGAACAATGAGGCGGCGAAGAGGGCGACGGCGCGAATGATGTTCATCAGAGTCCTTTCTGCGGGATCAGGGGTTGAAAGCGCGATGAGGCTAGCAGTGTTGGGTTCGCTCGGCAAAGTGACCGATGCACCGCCCAGTACAAAATCTGCGTAAGCCTGTCCAACTTCGCCCCGGAGCCCGTCCGCATACTGGCCCCAGGTAACCGAAGAGGCACATGCCATGACCCGCTACGTCATCACCCCCAACGAAACCCCGTCCCTTGCCATCCACGGCGACGACGCCCGCTTCCCGCTGCGCCGGGTGTTCTGTGTCGGGCGCAACTACAGCGAACATGCCCGCGAAATGGGCCACGACCCCGACCGCGAGCCGCCGTTCTTTTTCATGAAGCCGGCGGATGCCGTGGTGCCTGCCGAGGGCGTGATCGCCTATCCGCCATTGACCGCCGACCTGCACCATGAAGTCGAGTTGGTGGTGGCCATCGGCAAGGGCGGCGTGGACATCGCCCCGGAAGATGCGTTTGCGCATATCTGGGGTTACGGTTTGGGCATCGACCTGACCCGCCGCGACCTCCAGGCCCAGGCGAAAAAGCTGTCGCGGCCGTGGGAATGGGCCAAGGCCTTCGATGAATCGGCACCCTGCACCCCGTTGCAGCCGGTGAGTGCCGTCGGCCACCCGGGCACTGGGCGAATCTGGCTCAAGGTGAATGGCGAGCAACGTCAAGTGGGCGACCTGGCGGACCAGATCTGGTCGGTCAGCGAGGTGATCAGCCATGCTTCCAAATCCGTGGCGCTGAAAGCCGGCGACCTGATCTTTACCGGCACCCCGGCGGGCGTCGGCGCCTTGCAACCGGGCGATGTGGTGACCGCAGGCATCGACGGCCTGGCCGAACTGAGCTTCACCCTCGGCCAGGGTTGACGCTACAGTGGTGCCCAGGCCCTCCGAGAAGTACGTATGCCCGGCACCCGCATCACCACCTATGGCATGGAACAACGCAGCGACCGCTCCGACTTCTACATCCGCGACAAGCGGGGCAGGGCGGCGCTGACCAGTCCCCATCGTCACGAATACTTCCAGATCCAGATCAACCTGGGTGGCGACACCGTGCAGCACATCGGCGGCGCGGTGCGCCCGTTCCCGAAAAAGGCAATGGCCTTTATCCTGCCCCATCGCCTGCATGTGATTCCCCATCCCGAAGACGGCGACTTCATGCTGATCAATTTCAGCCAGGGCTTTTTCCTGCCGCAACTGACCTGCGACCCGCTGGACCTGGAAGACATCCCCATCGGCCAGGCGCCGGAGCTGTCGCCGTTCCGCTTCCAGGAGCAGTTGGACTTCATCCTCGACGACGCGGCCTTCGAAGAAGTCAAAACCTGGCTCGAACACATGCGCACCCTGGACGCCCACCGCAGCTTCGGCGCCCGGGAGCGGCTCAAGGGTTACCTGTTCCAGCTGATCGGGCTGGTGTGCCAACAGTACGCCGAACCGCTTCAGGCGTTCGCCGCCAACAACGCCACCCGGCGTGGCCGCAAGGATGCCCTGGCCCGGGTGCAAGGCTACATCCGCGAGCATTTGCACGAGCCGTCGCTGAACCTGACGGATGCCGCGGCGGCGGCGTTCCTGTCGCCCAACTACCTGACCCACCTGTTGCGCAAGGAAACCGGCAAACCCTTCTCCCAGTTGGTGCTCGACCGGCGCATGCAACTGGCGCGCACGCTGCTGCTCAACAGCCCGCAGATGATCGGCGCGATTGCGCACCGCTGCGGGTTTACCGACGAGGCGTATTTTTCCCGGTGTTTCCGCAAGGCCCACGGGCTGGCGCCAGGGCAATTCAGGCGACGTGAGCAGGATTAACGCGCAATCCGGCTGACTGTTTTACAAATCCACCACAACCGATGTGTTTCAATTTACATACAATTGGGCGTCTCGGTGAAAAGCTGGGCGACGATGTTCGCTATCAGGAACACAAGGTGCAATGAGTGTATGAGTGAGCTGGAACCCCCTCAATCCAACGCCTTGCGCTATTTTGGCGTCGGCGTTCTATGTGTCGCGGTGTTGTTGGGGACTTATTTCGTTCGGCTCAATGCCCAGGTAGACCGGCAGCGGGAAGAGGCGGCGGAGCGCCTGGCGTTATGCCGCCAGGCGGCGAGTGTTTCGCGCGCCACGCCCCAGGACGAACTTGTATTGGTGGATCCGTGCAAACACCTGTATCAGCACGACTTGAAGAAGCCCACGCACTTTTAATCAATAACCTTATTTTTATCGCGGAATTAAACAGCGAAGTTTGTTTAACGATGCGCTGTTATTGCACCAAAAAGTGGCATTTCCAATAATCGGATCCATTAAAAAAGTGTGGTTATTGAATGACTTAGCGCTGTTTTAATCCGACGAAAGGTTGAAAAATTATCTTGTTACAAGTTTTCCCGCTGGGTAATATAGCCGGGCGTTCACCTCCCACGGTTTATGCATTTTTAAATCCCAAGTTTCCATCAGCTACTTGGGATTTTTTTTGTCCGCGATTTGGCTTTTGTGTCAATCCGCCACGTTGGCAAACTCTGCACGCATCCGGCCATTGCGCTTGGCCTGGTACAGCAACTTGTCGACGGCTTCGACAAAGGCCAGCGCCGCGCTGCCCGGCGTTACCGTGCAAGTGCCTACGCCCAGGCTCAGTGTCAGCAGGTCCGACACCGCCGAGTGCGCATGCGCGATCTGCTGCTGGCGGATCAAGTGCAGGCAGCGTTCGGCCACGCGCCGTGCCGACTCGGCATCGGTTTCCGGCAGCAACCACACAAATTCCTCGCCGCCGATGCGCGCAATGAAGTCCCGTGGCCGGTTGGCCGCCTGCGACAGCGTACGTGCCACCTGGCGCAGGCATTCGTCGCCCTTGATATGCCCATAGAGGTCGTTGTACTGCTTGAAATAGTCGATATCCAACAGGATCAACGACAGCGGCAACTGGCTGCGCTGGGCACTGGTCCATTCCCGCGCCAGCACGGTGTCGAACATGCGCCGGTTGGCGATACCGGTGAGGCCGTCCTGGAACGAATATTCCTCCAGCTGTTTTTGCAGGCGGATCAGGTGTTCCTCGGTCTTCTTGCGCTCGCTGATATCGAACATGAAGCCGATCAGCGCCTGCACCTCGCCGTCCTTGCGCTCCACGTGCACCACGTCGCGAATCCACACGTACTCGCCGCTGGCGGTCAGCGCCCGGTAATCGGCTTCGTGGTCGACCCCGGCCCGGGACTGGGAGACGCAGAAGTTGACCACATACTCGCGGTCGTCCGGGTGCATGCGTTCCACCCAGTCATCTACGGTGGCCCAGCTCTGTGGCGTCCAGCCCAGCAGCGCCTCGATCTGCGGGCCGATGTAGCTGAAAGTCATGGTTGCCCAGTCGATACGCCAGGGAATGGCCTTGGTCGATTCCAGCAACGTCTTGTACACAGCACTGTCGGGTTCGATCAAAGGTTCGATGCTCATGCGGAGTGCTCTCGGTGTCGGAAAAAAACCAGAGCATCTGGCCATCATCGCCAGGAAGCAAGCCCTTCGCGCGGCATCGGATAAGAGGGTGTCGGTGTGGTTTTTTTGGCGTCAGCCGGCCAGCGGTTTTAGCCGAAATGCGCACCAAGTATCACTTTTGCATTAATTCCCGGGCAGTTTGAAAAAGCTCATCTACCCTAGACGGATCACGTCCTCCGAGCCCCGTACAGGGAAGGGTGCCCGCATGATTTCGATCGCCGAGTTTCGCCACATCATGGAGTCGGGCTTCCTGCCCCTCGCCTGTGACTGCTCATTGAACAGCGACGGTTCGCTGCGCATCAACATCTTCGACCCGGCCTCCGGGCGCGTCGACCTGCTGCTGCCCCGTGTGTCGCCCCAGGGTCTGGACAGCATCCGTTCCATCTCAAACCTGATTGGCGAACTGCGCACCGAGATCAAGGCCGGGCGCAGGGGGTTTGCAGCGGTCAGTTAGCGGATCAGGAGATCGCTTGTGCCGTCGGGGTAGTCACTACCCCGTAACCGCGCCAGCAGCAATGCTCGCGGTGCCCCGGCAGGAACACGCAGCCGCCAAGGTTCATGAGCAGGACGGCGGCAACCAGCAGTGAAATTCGACGAGACATGGTGATTTCCTCAAGGTGATGGGCGTCGCCAACCAACAGAACGCGCCTGTCGATTACCAACGGTTAACCCTTGAACGCGGCCATATGGATAAATCCGTCGCGACCTTTCAACAATTTCATCAACTCCCCGCAAACCCTGGGCAATACTGGCCCTGCCTGCCGTCCTGAGCGGTCGCGATAAAAAGTTCTTTTTGTTGCGACGGATTTTCGGACACCTGCCGTTCAACCCTACAACTGCGATCACTGGCGATCGCCGATGAAGGAGTTGTCATGAGACTTGCACGACCGCTGGCCAAATTACGTTATGCCCTGTTGATCCCGCTGGCACTGGCCGCCCTGGTCAGCACGCCGACCTTTGCCCAGACCGAAGTGATCATCCGCGAAGCGCCACCGCCGATGCGCGTCGAGGCCGTTCCCGTCGAACGCCCTGGCTATGTGTGGGATCGCGGGCACTGGCGCTACGAAGGGCGCGGTTATGCCTGGGTACCGGGCCACTGGCAGCCGGTGATGCGCAACGCCCGTTGGGAACCTGGCCACTGGGAATCGCGCGGCCCCAACTGGTACTGGAGAGAAGGGCACTGGATCCGCTGAGCATTCCGTCAACCTGACCCTTAGCCACCGGACCGAGACTTGCCCTATTGAAAGACACTGATCCGGACGTTGAGCTGTTGGCCCGCATCGGTAACAACGAACCGGCGGCCATCAACGAAATGGTGACGCGCAAACTGCCGCGTTTGCTCGCGCTCGCCAGTCGGATTCTCGGGGATGCCGACGAGGCCAGGGACGTGGCCCAGGAAAGTTTTCTGCGTATCTGGCGCCAGGCTGCAAGCTGGCGCAGTGGCGAAGCGCGTTTCGACACCTGGCTGCACCGCGTGGCACTCAACCTGTGCCACGACCATTTGCGTCGGCGCAAGGAGCGCCCGTTGCGCGATGAGGAGGCGATGAGCGAGGTGGTCGACACAGCGCCTGCGCCCGATGAACAGCTGGAAGCGGCCGCCCGCAGTGAGCGCATGGCGGCGGCGTTGGCGTCGCTGCCTGATCGCCAGCGTGAAGCGATTGTGTTGCAGTATTACCAGGAGCTGTCGAATATCGACGCCGCGGCGCTGATGAACATCAGCGTCGAGGCACTGGAGAGCTTGCTGTCACGGGCCCGGCGCAACCTGCGCAGTTACCTTGACGACACACCCGGGCCCGCCCGCCCAGGAAGGGGAAAACCATGACGCCTGAACGATTTGCCCAATTGGCCGAGGCTTACGGCGGCCACTTGCACCGTTGGCCGCGCGCCGAACAGGCCGAGGCCCAGGCCCTGCTGGATGCAGGCGATGCCAGTCTCCTTGAGGTGCTGCATCAGGCGCGATGGCTCGACGGCCAGCTGGACGGCTATCAACTGGCACCCGTCGACCCGGCGCTGGCGCGGCAGATTCGCCAATCGTTTCCCCAGCGCCAGTCCTTCTGGGCGCGCTACGCCGGCTGGCTGTCGCCGGCCGGTTTTGTTGGCGTGGGCATCGCCGGGGTCGCCGCCGGAATCCTGGTGGCGTCGTTGAGCGTGCCGTTGCCCATGCTTGGCCCTGAAGTACTGCCGAGTGTCTTCGACCAGGGCGACGCCGAAGTCGTCTTCACCGTCAACGCCGAGGAAAGCGAGCAATGACCCCGTCACCCAAGTACCTGAAGCCGCTGCTGGTTGTGTCGGTGTTGTTCAACGTGTTTTTGATCGGCGGGGTCGGCGGTGGCCTGTACCACTGGCTGGCGAATACCAAGCCCGCCGAGGCCGTGGTGAACCAGCATGGCCTGCGCCAGGCGATGGTCAAGCTGCCGCCGGAACGGCGCAAGGAACTGCGCCAGTTGTTGCGCCAGAACCGCGCCGACAGCCAGCCGCTGGTACTGGCCGGGCGTGAGGCGCGGCTGGACGTGATCAAGCAACTGGAGGCGCCGACCCTGGACCGTGAGGCGTTGGTGACGGATTTGGGCAAGGCCCGGGAGGCGGACATGGCGCTCAGGGCGCTGGTGGACAACACCCTGGCGCAGTTCGCCAGCACCTTGCCCCGGGTTGAGCGCCAGCGGTTGGTGGAGGCGTTGTATATGAAGGGGCAGGCGAAGGGCAAGGTCGCCAAGAGCCACTGATGATCGTTCCCACGCTCTGCGTGGGAATGCCGCCCCGGACGCTCTGCGTCCAGTTGGCGAAGCAAGGTTCAAGTCTTGTGCAGTGGTGACGCGGAGCGTCACGGGATGCGTTCCCACGCAGAGCGTGGGAACGAGCATTAATCACCGGATGGCATCGCCTGGGTCTGACTGACAGACCGAGGTGCCTGCATCGCGGGCAAGCCCGGCTCCCACATGAGCTCGCTGCGGAACTGAATGTATGAAGATCGTTCCCACGCTCTGCGTGGGAATGCCGCCCCGGACGCTCTGCGTTCAGTTGGCGATGCAAGGTTCAAGTCTTGCGCAGTGGTGACGCGGAGCGTCACGGTATGCGTTCCCACGCAGAGCGTGGGAACGAGCATTAATCACCGAGACGGGCGACGGACTTTCCCGGGTGGCGGCGTTTAACCCGGGTAGGCCCGCCACTCAGGCGAAGGCCAATCTCATTGGGGAACCGTGCCATGTCCCGCCTATTCAAAGCTACGCTGGCCGCCACGTTGATGGCGGCTGCGTTGTCCGGTTGTATTGTCGAGCCTGTTCATCCGCGGCGTCCGCCGCCTTTGGTCGAGGTGGTGCCGGTGGCGCCGGCGCCAGGGTATCAGTGGGTGCGGGGGCACTATCGCTGGGGGAACGGGCAGTGGTTATGGGTGCCGGGGCATTGGCGGTACTGATCCACCACACGTTCAACGGCGACACCGAAACCCTGTGGGAGCTGGCTTGCCTGCGATGGCATCACCGCGGTCTTACTGACAGACCGAGGTGCCTGCATCGCGGGCAAGCCCGGCTCCCACAGGTGATAGGGGCTCTGTCAGGACTTTCCTGAACGTCTCCACCAACGGCCGCAGATTGATCCGATGCCACGCCGCCCACAGCGGCGTGGTGTAGGTCAGCCACGGCAGTTCTCGCAGCACAACGCCCGGCGGTGCATTGCGGCTCAAGCCCTTTTGCACCATCGCGACACCTAACCCCGACGCCACCAATCCCAACGCGGTAAACGGCTCGCTGGCTTCCATCGGAATCTGCGGGGTAAACCCTGCCCGAATGCACGCCGCAACAAAGTCATCCGCCGGGTTCGCCCCGGGTTTGCGTTGCACGCCAATCCATTGCTGCTCGGCCAGATGCTCAGGCAGCAACTCGCTGACGCTGGCCAGCGGATGCTGCTCGGGCAGCGCCAGCAGCATCGGGTCGTCCAGCACTTGCAATGCCATCAGGTCCGGGTCATCCGCCGCCGGTGGTTCACCCACCAGGGCGATGTCCAGGCTGCGTTGGCGCAGGCCTTCCAGCTGTTCTTCCGAGGGCAGGTTGTACAGGGCGATATGCACGTTGGGCCGCGCGTCACGCAGTACCTTCAGGGCGTTGGGCAGCACCCCCGCGTGCATGGCGTTTTCGATGTAGCCGATGCACAGCCCGCCTTCTTCGCCTTTGCCCAATCGCCGGCCCAATGACTCCAGGCGGTTGGCGTGGGTCAGCAGCGCCTTGGTTTCGGCGAGGAACGTCTGGCCGTCGCGGGTCAGGCGGATGCGCTGTTGACTGCGCTCGAACAGGGTCAGGCCCAGGCGTTCTTCCAATTGGGCAATCTGCCGGCTCAGGGGCGATTGGGAGATGTGCAACCGTTCGGCAGCACGCCCCACGTGTTCTTCTTCAGCGACTACAACGAAGTAGCGCAATTGGCGGAAGTCGATCATGTCAGACCTTAAGGGACTCAAGTTGGTCGCAGTATGTCTTGGACGGTCCGATCTCTGCAATCTACGATCTGCTCAACGGTCAACACAGCGACCTTGAACAATCTTGAGGATTTACCCCATGAGCTTGAAAGACAAACTGCCCGGCGTGCTGGGTTTTGGCACCGCCCCCTTGGGCAACATGTTCCGTGCGATTCCTGAAGAGGAGGCGCAAGCCACCGTTGAAGCAGCCTGGAACCGGGGCGTGCGTTACTTCGACACCGCCCCGTTCTACGGCTCGGGCCTCTCGGAAATCCGCTTGGGCCAGGCCCTGTCCAAGTACAACCGTGACGACTATGTGCTCAGCACCAAGGTCGGCCGGGTGATCCTGGATGAAGTGGAAGAAAGCGCCCGCGACCTCGGCGAGAAAAGCGGCGTGTTTGAACATGGCCGACCGAACAAGATGGTCAACGACTACAGCGCTGATGCCACCCTGCGTTCCATCGAAGACAGCCTCAACCGCCTGCAAACCGACCGCCTCGACATCGTGTGGATTCACGACATCGCCCAGGATTTCTACGGCGATCAATGGCTGGACTACTTCAATCAGGCGCGCACAGGGGCTTTCAAAGTACTGACCCGCCTGCGTGAAGAAGGCGTGATCAAGGCCTGGGGCCTGGGTGTCAATCGGGTCGAGCCTTGCGAGTTGACCCTGGACCTGGCCGAAGCCCAGCCCGACGGTTTCCTGCTTGCCGGTCGCTACACCTTGCTTGACCATGAACGCGCCTTGCAGCGCTTGATGGATGCAGCCCAGGCGCAGAACGTCGAGATCGTGGTCGGTGGCCCTTACAGCTCCGGGATCCTGGCGGGCGGCGCACATTTTGAGTACCAGAAAGCCAGCCCGGCGATCATCAGCAAGGTCGAGCAGATCAAGGCGATTGCCGCTGCCCATGGCGTGAGTGTGAAAGCCGCTGCACTGCAATTCTCCCTGGCCCACCCGGCAGTGGCCGCAGTGATTCCGGGTGCCAGTCGTCCGGGGCGCATTGCTGAAGACCTCGCGGCGTTGTCAGAGAAGATTCCCGCAGCCTTTTGGCAGGCCCTGCGCGACGCCCGATTGATTTCGGCCCGTGCACCGCTGCCGCTCTAACCACAGGCACGCGAATATGAAAATTGATATCAGTGGCAAAGTCGCAATCGTCAGTGGCAGCACCGCCGGCATAGGCTTGGGCATCAGCCAGGCGCTGGCGCAATCCGGCGCCACGGTGGTGGTGATCGGGCGTGAATCGGGCAAGGTCGACGAGGCGCTGGCGACCATTCGCCAGGCCGTGCCCGGCGCGGACCTGCGTGGGCTGGTGGCGGACCTCGGTACGGCCGAGGGCGCTGAAAAGCTGTTCGCCGCCGAGCCGCGCGCCGATATCCTGGTGAACAACCTCGGGATCTTCAACGACGTCGATTTCTTCGACGCCCCCGACAGCGAGTGGACGCGTTTCTACGAGGTCAACGTGATCTCCGGTGTGCGTTTGTCGCGGCATTACACGCCGGGCATGGTCGAGCAGGGCTGGGGCCGGGTGATCTTTGTGTCGTCGGAATCCGGGGTGGCAACGCCGGCTGACATGATCAACTACGGCGTGACCAAAAGCGCCAACCTGGCGGTGTCCCATGGCTTGGCCAAACGCCTGGCGGGCACCGGGGTGACGGTCAATGCGATCCTGCCGGGGCCGACCTTTACCGATGGCCTGGAGCACATGCTCAAGGACGCGGTGGCCAAGTCCGGGCGCAGTGCGCGGGACGAGGCGGATGTGTTTGTGCGCAATGCGCGGCCGACGTCGATCATCCAGCGCGCAGCGAATGTGGATGAAGTGGCGAATCTGGTGGCGTACATTGCTTCACCGTTGTCCTCTGCCACCACCGGTGCCGCGTTGCGGGTCGACGGCGGTGTTGTCGACAGCATGGCGATCTGATTTTTCTTGAATGGTTTGGAGTGTTAATCGTGGCAAAAGCATCTGCTGTTATTGAAATCCCGGTTTCGGCCGAACAGGTTTGGCAATTGGTCGGCGGCTTCAATTCGCTGCCGGACTGGCTGCCCTTTATCGTCAAGAGCGAGCCGAGTGAAGGCGGGCGTGTGCGTCATCTGCAAACGGCGGATGGTGGTGTGGTGGTGGAGCGGCTGCAACGCTTTGATGATGCGGCGCGTACCTACAGTTATTCGATCAGCGAGTCGCCGTTTCCGGTGAGTGAGTATCTGGCGACGTTGAAGGTTGAGGCGCTGGGTGACAGCTCCGCGAAGGTGACCTGGTCGGGCGTGTTTACTCCGGTGGCCGGTGTGACGGATGCGGCGGTGGAGGAGTTGTTCAGCGGTGTCTACAGCGGCGGGCTGGATGCGTTGCGGGGTAATTTTCCGGGCTGAATGAAGATCAAATGTGGGAGCGGGCTTGCTCGCGAATGCGGTGGATCAGTGCCAGATGGGTTGACTGACACTCCGCATTCGCGAGCAAGCCCGCTCCCACATTGGTTTTGTGGTGTTCTTCAGGCTTCAGGCTTCGGGCATCAATTGTTGGCGGCATTCGAGGATCAGCTTCGCGCCGCCTCGTTCGCTGCTGCCGACTTCCAGCTTGAAACCGTGCAGGTTGATGATCGCGGCCACAATCGACAGCCCCAACCCAAACCCGCCTTGTTGCTGATTGCCTTCGTCCACCCGGTAAAACCGCTGGAACACTGCCGCACGTTCAGCTGCGGGAATCCCGGGGCCGGAGTCGAGGACTTCAATGCGGGTGCTGCCGGCATCGTTCACGCCGCGCAAAATCACTTCGCCACCCGGCGGGGTGAATTTGATCGAGTTGCTCAGCAGGTTGGCCAGGGCTTCGAACAGCAGCGCGCGGTCACCGGTGATCCAGGGCAATGAGTCCGGCACTTGCAGCAGCAATTCCATCTCGCCTTCTTCTGCCAGGGGCAGGTAGAAGTCGTGGAGTTCCTGCAGCAAGGGCAGGGGATCAAGCACCAGGAAGCCCGAGCGGCGCTGATGGTCTTCCAGTTCGGAAATCCGCAGCAGGCCGCGAAAACGCGCCATCAAGGTATCGGTCTCGGCGATGGCCGCGTCCAGTTGCAGGGCGTGGGGCGCGTCTTCATCGGCCTGTTGCTGGATTCGGTACAGCTGCGCCCGCAGGCGTGTGAGCGGGGTGCGCAGGTCGTGGGCGATGTTGTCGCACACGCCCTTGACCTCGTTCATCAGCTTCTCGATACGGTCGAGCATCGCGTTGACGATGGCTGCCAGCATGTCCAGTTCGTCGCGTCGGTCGGACAATGGCAAACGGTGGGTCAGGTCGCCGGCCACGATGGCTTCGGCACTCGCCTGGATCCCGCGAATCCGCCGCAACGGGCGCCGCCTGAGCAGGTGCCAGCCGGCCGCGCCGGGAATGATCGTCAGGGTGATCCCCCACAGCAAGGCGTGCAGAATGATCCGCGTCACGCCGAACAGCGAGCCGTTGGCCCGCACCAGGATCAGCCAGCGGCCGTCTTCGGTGTGGGTGGCCACGGCGTCGCAGCTGTCGCGTGGCAGTTTCGGGTCGTCGGAGTCGATGCAGTTGGCCAGGGCGTGGATGTGTCCGTCCATTGGCAGGTCGGGCGGTATCACGCGGATCGGGCCGCTGATGGGGTTGAACTGATCGTCGAACAGGCCGTAGGCGTCAACGCCCTTCATGTCGAAGGTCATGCTGGTGGTCAGGGCTTCCACCAGCTCTTCGCCGTCAAACCGCTGGAACAGGTGCTGGCGCTGCATCAGGGAGTGGCGCGAGAGGTCGCCCAGGTAACCGGACACCTCGTAGTACAGCACGCCCATGAGGATGCAGCTCCACGCCACGAACAACGAACTGTAGAGCGCCAGCAGCCGGCTGCTGGAAGAGCGCCAGCCTTTAGAGGGGTTCAGCAATGACATACCCGGAACCTCGTACCGTGCGGATCAGCGGCGTGAGGCCCGGCGGGTCGATTTTTTTGCGCAGGCGACCGATGTGCACGTCGATCAGGTTGGTGCCCGGGTCGAAGTGATAACCCCAGACTTCCTCGAAGATCATCATCCGCGAGAGGATTTGCCCGGTGTTGCGCATCAGGAATTCCAGCAGTTTGTATTCGGTCGGCAACAGGCTCAGGGGCTGTTCGGCACGGCTGGCTTCACGGCTGATCAGGTTCAGTTCCAGATCCGCCACGCGCAAGGCAGTTTCGAACTCCTTGACCGTGCTTTTGCGCCGCAGCAGCACTTCGACGCGGGCGGCCATTTCGTCGGAGGCGAACGGTTTGGTCAGGTAGTCATCACCACCGGCCCGCAGGCCGCGTACCCGTTCATCCACATCGGAGAGGGCGCTGATCATCAGGATCGGCGTGGATACGCCGATGGTGCGCAGGGTGGTGACGATGGCCAGGCCATCCAGTTCCGGGAGCATGCGGTCGAGGGTGATCAGGTCGTAATCACCGCTGACGGCACGGACCAGGCCTTCGCGGCCATTGTCTACCCAGTCTACGTCCAGTCCATGGCTACTCAGCTCGGCAACGATCTCGCGGGCCGTTACGGCGTCGTCCTCGATGGTCAAAATGCGGGTCATAAGGATTACCTGGTGAGCGATTCACACTGAAGTGCGGGCATTTTGCCAAGAAATGATAGCCCGCTTCCTAAATAAAAATTTATGTAGGCACAAACGACACAATTCACCATAACCCGCTGAATCTGAACGAACGCTGTGTGTGTAGGATTTTTTGCATGCCACGGCGTGCGTACGGGTTATTTCCTACGAGGAATGCAATACGCCCGCCGCTCCAGGCCATTTCTTGCAAGTTGCATGGTTCAAATTAGTTCAACTTAATTAAGTTGTTGAAATATATGAGGTTTTAATTTTCGAGCTTCTGGCACGTCGCCTGCACTGTCCCTTTTGAGACTTGTAACACTATTTTTCATGCCTGGAGCAAAACAACAATGATTACATCCTCATCCACGCTGCAAGAGTCGAGCACGCTCTCCGGGGTTTCCTGGGGCGCGATCTTTGCCGGGGCCGCTGCCGCGGCTGCGCTGTCCTTGATTCTGGTACTGCTGGGCTTCGGCCTGGGCTTTTCGGCGGTGTCGCCGTGGGCCGACAGTGGCATCAGCGCCAAAGGGCTTGGCATTTCTACCATTGTCTGGCTGGCGGTTACGCAAATCATCGCGTCGGGGATGGGCGGTTACATCGCCGGTCGCCTGCGGGTGAAATGGGCCAATATGCACGGCGATGAGGTGTACTTTCGCGACACCGCCCATGGCTTCCTGGCCTGGGCCGTGGCGACACTGGTGACGGCAGTGCTGATCGTCGGTTCGGTCAGCAGTGTGGTCAGCGGTGGTGTGAAGGCCGGTGCCAGTGTGGCCTCGGGTGCCGTCAGTGGCATGAGCCAGGTGGCTGGCGCTGCCTCCAAGGGCGAAGACTTTGGCTACTACGTCGACAGCCTGTTCCGTGATGATCGCCCGGCCGCCGTCAGTGATGACGCGGTGCATGGTGTGGTCGCTCGCATCTTCGCTCGTACCGTGAGCAACAATGGTCAGCTGGCACCTGAAGACCGTGCGTACCTTGCACAGTTGATCAGCCAGCGGACCAACCTCAGCCAGGCCGATGCCGAGGCGCGTGTTGACCAGGTCTATGGCCAGGCTCAAAAAGCCCTGGATGACGCCAAGTTGAAAGCCAAGCAGGCTGCCGACACGGCTGCAAAAGTGGCTGCCTACACGTCGCTGTGGACCTTCGTGGCGCTGTTGATCGGTGCGTTTTTTGCCAGCCTCGCTGCAACCTTTGGTGGTCGTCGCCGGGATGCCGTGGTGTATCTGGAAACCACTCCCCACACCACTTCCGTTCGTTAATTCAAGGAGAACTTCATGCGCTCATTACTGCTGTTTTTCCTCGGTGTGCCTATCCCGGTCATTATCCTGATCGCGATCTTCATGCACTGATCCTCAGGCTTGCTCGGTCCCCATGTGGGAGCGGGCTTGCTGGCGAAAAAAGCGGTGTATCAGTCACATATGGATTGGCTGATACACCGCTTTCGCGAGCAAGCCCGCTCCCACATTTTGTTTTGTGTCGTTGCTGCATTCCGGGCGAAGGCGAAATCTCCGGATTTTGTTAATTGTTGCTTAACCGCCTTTTGGCTAAGCTCCCGTCCCATGAGCCGCTATCTGCGTTTTTTCCTGGTCCTGCTGTTGAGTCTTGCGCTTCCCCTGACCGGGATGGCGGGTGTGCCGTCGAGCACCGAGCCGTGCCCGATGCAGATGTCCGACATGCAGATGATGAGCGACATGGCCCCTGACTGTTGCCAGGACGGCGCAGCCGCCGACCACGGCAAAAGCTGCAAGCCCGGCCAGGAGTGCAAGACCGGCGGCATGCTGCAATTGTCGATGCCGGTGCTCAAGGCCCCGGTGACTGCTTCCAATGCGCTGGTTGTCAGCGTCTCTTCTGATTTCATCCCCGACCGCACGCCGTCCGGCGTCTGGCGCCCGCCCCGTAGCTGAATCCTGTTGCACCTGAAGACTCGTCCCTGAACCGGGACGGCCTTGCTGTGGGCCGCGTAAAGCGGTGCGCAGCGCAACAGAACAGGACACTTCAAGATGAATTTCCTATGCGTGCGTGCCTTGGTGATGGGCGTGCTGGCGTGGCCGACGCTGGCGTCTGCGCTGACCCTGGATGAGGCCTTGCGCCTGGCGCAAAACAACGCGCCGTCGCTGACGGCTGAATCCTCCAAATTGCAGGCCGCGACCCAGGCGGCGATTCCGGCCGGCGAACTGCCGGACCCGAAACTGGTCGTCGGCCTGCAGAATTTCCCCATTGGCGGGCCCAATCGCGGCACGTTGTATGGCGATGACATGACCGAGCAAATGATCGGCATCCAGCAACAAGTGCCCAGCCGCGACAAGCGCAAGGCACGGGTTGAGTTGGCGTCGGCCAGCGTGGACACGGCTGCCGCCGAAGGCCGGATCGAGCGCTTGAATGTGCGTCAGGCCACCGCCCAGGCGTGGATTCGCGCCTATGCGGTGGAGCGTAAAGAGGCGCTGTTCAAGGACTTCTATCAGCAGAATCGCCTGCTGCAAGACACCGTGCGTGCGCAACTGGCCGGCGGTCGCGGGCAGCCTTCCGACGTCGTGATCCCGAAGCAGGAAGCGGCTGACCTGGCCGAGCGCGAGGATGAGCTGATCCAGCAACGCGCCCAGGCCCGGGCGGCCCTCAAGCGTTGGATCGGCCCGGCCGCCAGCGAAGCCCCCAGCGGGCAATTGCCGAACTGGAAAATCGACACCACCGGCTTCACCCACAACCTGCACCAGCACCCGGTTCTGCAAGCCTTTGCACCGCGCACCCGCGAGGCCGAAGCCCGGCTGAACGAGGCCAGGGCGCAAAAGACCTCGGACTGGAGTTGGGAAGTGGACTACCAGCACCGAGGCCGTGAGTACGGGGACATGGTCAGCGTGCAATTGACCTTTGATTTGCCGATCTTCCCCGGTCGCCGACAAAACCCCGGTATCGCCGCCAAGCAGGCCGAACTCGACCAACTGGACGCCGAACGCGAAGCCAAGACCCGTGAACATACCCAGGAACTCGAAGACGACCTGGCCAACTACCAGCGCCTGGACCGCGCCGTGCAGCGCAGCCAGGACAGCCTGGTGCCGCTGGCCGAGGAGAAATTGTCGCTGAGCCTGGCGGGGTATCGCGCGGGCAAGGGCGACCTGATGAGCGTGGTCAGCGCCCGCCGCGAGTGGGTCGAGGCGCGCTTCAAACAGATTGACGCCATTGAGCAGCGTGCCCTGACCGGCGCCCAGCTGTATTTTGCTTACGGGGAACCCGCCAATGAATAACCGAATCGTGAATATGGCCCTGTTGGGCGGCGTCCTGCTGCTGGGTCTGGGCGGCGGCTACTGGCTGGCGCAGATGCGCGAGGCACAGCCGGCCATGGCCGGGACGATGCAGGCGCCGGACGAGAAAAAGGCGCTCTACTGGTACGACCCGATGTACCCGCAGCAAAAATTCGACAAGCCGGGCAAGTCGCCCTTCATGGACATGCAACTGGTGCCGCGCTACGCCGGTGGCGCCGAGGAGAGTGCGGCAATTCATATCGATTCGAGCCTGACCCAGAACATCGGTGTGCGCCTGGCGAGCGTCAACCGTGGGGTGCTGGCGTCGAGTCTTGAGCTGTCGGGAATCCTCGCGTTCAACGACCGCGATGTGGCGGTGGTGCAGGCGCGGGCTGCCGGATTTGTCGAGCGGGTTTACGCCCGCGCGCCGGGGGATGTGCTCAAGGCCCAGGCGCCCCTGGCGGACATTCTGGTGCCGGAATGGGCTGCCGCGCAGGAAGAGTTTCTTGCCCTGCGCCACAGCGATCCCGGCCTGTTGGCCGCCGCCCGCCAGCGCCTGCGCCTGAGTGGCATGCCCGCCGGGTTGATCACGCAGATGGAGCGCAGCGGCCGGGTGCAATCGGTGATGACCATCACCACCCCGCTGGGCGGCGCGTTGCAAACCCTCGACGTACGCGAAGGCATGACCGTCGCGGCGGGCCAAACCCTGGCGCGGGTCAATGGCCTGGGCACCGTGTGGCTGCAGGTCGCCGTGCCTGAAGCCCAGGGCGCCGCGCTGGCCGTTGGGCAAACGGTCGAGAGCCGTTTTGTCGGGTTGCCGGGACAAGTCGTCAAAGGCACCGTCGCCGCGATTCTGCCGGCAACCGCCATGGACAGCCGCACCGTGCAGGTTCGGGTCGAACTGCCCAACCCTGACGGTATGTTGCGCCCCGGTATGACCGCCCAGGTGCGCCTGGCCCAATCCAGCGGCCAATCGGTGCTGTTGCTGCCGAGCGAGGCGTTGATTCGCACCGGCAAACGCGTGCTGGTGATGGTGGCCGAGGAGGGCGGGCGATATCGCCCGGCAGAAGTCCAGGTAGGTGCAGAAAACCAGGACAACACCGTCATCCTCGCCGGCCTGCAGGAAGGCCAGCAGGTGGTGGCCTCCGGTCAATTTCTGCTGGACTCCGAAGCAAGTTTGAAGGGAATTACCACTCAATCGTCCGGCGGTTTTTCAGATGAGGGGGCCATGGACGGCATGAGCATGCAACCGGGAGCCAGGCCATGATCGCCCTGTTGATTCGCTGGTCGGTGGCCAACCGATTTTTGGTGTTGTTGGCGACTTTATTCGTGACGGCCTGGGGTTTGTGGTCGATCCAGAACACCCCGGTGGACGCCTTGCCGGACCTGTCGGATGTGCAGGTGATCATCCGCACGCCGTACCCGGGCCAGGCCCCGCAGATTGTCGAGAACCAGGTCACTTACCCGATGACCACCACCATGCTCTCGGTGCCGGGGGCGAAGACCGTGCGCGGCTTTTCGTTCTTCGGCGACAGCTACGTCTACGTGCTGTTCGACGAAGGCACCGACCTGTATTGGGCGCGCTCGCGGGTGCTGGAATACCTTAGCCAGTTGCAGGCGCGTTTGCCTGCATCGGCCAAGCCGGCGCTGGGCCCGGATGCCACCGGTGTCGGCTGGATCTACCAGTACGCGCTGGTGGACCGCACCGGCAAACACGACCTGGCGCAACTGCGCTCGTTGCAGGACTGGTTCCTCAAGTTCGAGCTCAAGACCCTGCCCAATGTCGCCGAAGTGGCGACCATCGGCGGCCAGGTCAAGCAGTACCAGGTGCAGATCGACCCGCTGGCCCTGGCCAGTCGCGGCATCACCCAGGCCCAGGTGGTGGAAGCCATCGGCAAGGCCAACCAGGAAACCGGCGGTTCGGTGCTGAACATGGGTGAGTCGGAATACATGGTGCGTGCGTCCGGCTACCTGAAAACCCTGGAGGACTTTCGCGGCATTCCCCTGCGGCTCGACACCCACAACGTGCCGGTGACCCTTGGGGATGTGGCGACGATCCAGCTGGGCCCGGACATGCGCCGGGGCATCAGTGAACTGGATGGCGAAGGCGAGGCGGTGGGCGGCGTGGTGATCCTGCGCAGCGGCAAGAACGCCCGCGAGGCCATCGCGGCGGTCAAGACCAAGCTGGAGCAACTGCAAACCAGCCTGCCGCCCGGGGTGGAAATCGTCACCACCTACGATCGCAGCAAACTCATCGATCGCGCCGTGGACAACCTCAGCCACAAGCTGCTCGAAGAGTTCCTGGTGGTGGCGCTGGTGTGCGGGATCTTCCTGTGGCACCTGCGCTCCTCGCTGGTGGCGATCATCTCGTTGCCGGTGGGGGTGTTGATTGCCTTTATCGTCATGCGCTTCCAGGGCATCAACGCGAATATCATGTCCCTGGGCGGGATTGCGATTGCCATCGGCGCGATGGTCGATGGCGCGGTGGTGATGATCGAGAATGCCCACAAGAAAATCGAAGCCTGGCACCACGCGCATCCGAACCAGGAATTGAAGGGGGAGGCGCATTGGAAGGTCATCACCGATGCAGCAGTGGAGGTGGGGCCGGCGTTGTTTTTCTGCCTGCTGATCATCACCTTGTCGTTTATCCCGGTGTTCACCCTGCAAGCCCAGGAAGGCCGCTTGTTCGGGCCGCTGGCCTACACCAAGACCTATGCCATGGCCGCTGCAGCGGGGTTGTCGGTGACCCTGATCCCGGTGCTAATGGGCTACTGGATTCGCGGGCGTATTCCCGATGAGCAACGCAACCCGCTGAATCGCGGCCTGATCAAACTCTACCAACCGGCCCTCGACGCGGTGCTGCGCTGGCCGCGCATGACCTTGCTGGTCGCGCTGCTGATGGTCGCCAGTGCGCTATGGCCAGTGTCGCACCTGGGCGGTGAATTCCTGCCGCCGCTGGATGAGGGTGACCTGTTGTATATGCCGTCGGCGTTGCCTGGTTTGTCGACGCAAACTGCCGGCGCATTGCTGCAACGTACCGACCGCTTGATCAAGAGCGTGCCGGAAGTCGCCCACGTGTTCGGCAAGGCCGGCCGCGCCGAAACCGCCACCGACCCGGCGCCGCTGGAAATGTTCGAAACCACCATCGAGTTCAAGCCGCGAGACCAATGGCGGCCGGGCATGACCCCGGAAAAACTGGTGAAGGAACTCGACCGGGTGGTGCAGGTGCCGGGGCTGACCAACATCTGGATTCCGCCGATCCGCAACCGCATCGACATGCTCGCCACCGGGGTCAAAAGCCCGATCGGCGTGAAGGTCGCGGGTTCCAGCCTGATGGATATCGACGCCGTGACCCAGGCCGTGGAAAAGGTCGCCAAGACGGTGCCCGGCGTCAGCTCGGCGCTGGCGGAACGCCTGACGGGCGGGCGCTACATCGACGTGGATATCGACCGCCCGGCCGCCGCGCGTTATGGCCTGAACATCACCGATGTGCAGTCTATTGTCTCCGGGGCGATTGGCGGGGAAAACATCGGCGAGACCGTCGAAGGCTTGGCGCGGTTCCCCATCAACCTGCGCTACCCGAAAGAATGGCGCGACTCGGTGAGCGCGATGAGCAACCTGCCGATCTATACGCCGTCAGGCAGCCAGATCACCCTGGGCACCGTGGCCAGGATCAAGGTCAGCGAAGGCCCGCCGATGCTCAAGAGCGAAAACGCCCGGCCTTCCGGCTGGGTGTACATTGACGTGCGTGATCGCGACCTGGCGTCGGTGGTGAAGGACTTGCGTGAAGCGATCAACCAGAACGTGCAACTGCAACCGGGCATGAGCCTCAGCTACTCGGGGCAGTTCGAGTTCCTGGAGCGGGCCAATGCGCGCCTGAAACTGGTGGTGCCGGCGACTTTGCTGATCATCTTCGTGCTGCTGTACCTGACGTTCCGGCGGGTGGATGAGGCGCTGCTGATCCTCGCCACCTTGCCGTTCGCGCTGACGGGTGGGGTGTGGTTGCTGTACTGGCTGGGCTTCAACCTGTCGGTGGCGACGGGTGTTGGATTTATCGCGTTGGCGGGGGTGTCGGCGGAGTTCGGCGTGATCATGCTGCTGTATTTGAAAAACGCCTGGGCCGAACGCCAGGGAGGAGGGGACCAGGCCCTGCTGGAAGCCATCACCGAAGGTGCCGTATTACGCGTGCGGCCCAAGGCGATGACCGTGGCCGTAATCATCGCCGGCTTGCTGCCGATCCTTTTAGGCGGCGGCACCGGCAGCGAAGTCATGAGCCGGATTGCCGCGCCCATGATTGGCGGCATGCTCACAGCGCCCTTGCTCTCCCTCTTCGTCATCCCGGCGGCCTACCGCCTCATGCGCCGCCCCCAAACTGATGACTAACCCATAACCTGTGGCGAGGGAGCTTGCTCCCGCTGGACTGCGCAGCAGGCCCATTTTTTGGGTCCGCTTCGCGCCCCAGCGGGAGCAAGCTCCCTCGCCACATTTACTCCTCTAAAAGCTTCAGACCTCTTCCAGTCTGACCCACCGCTCTTCCCGAGCCGCCACCCGAATCGCCGCCGCCAACCGCTCAACCTCCCAAGCCGCCGCAAAATCCGTCCCGTCACTGCCCTTGCCGGCCAACGCCATCACCAACTCATGCACCTCCAGCGTCTTCAACTCGTTGTACCCCAACTGATGCCCCGGCGCCGGACTGAACGCCGCATACCCTGGCAACGAAGGCCCCGCCAACACCCGCTGAAACCCCTCCTGCCCAACCCGAAACAGCTGCAATTCATTCAACCGTTCCTGATCAAACAACAACGTGCCCCGCGTGCCACTGATCTCAAAGCTCAGGTGATTCTTATACCCATGCTTCAGCCAGCTACTGTTCACCGTCCCCCGTGCCCCATTGGCAAACCGCAACAACGCATGCACCTGGTCATCCACCGCAATCTCCCGCAGCGTCTCACTCCCGGCGGTGGCAGGCCGCTGCCCGTGCACCGTTTGCGTATCGGCACACACACTCACCACATCCCCCACCAAATAGCGCGCCATGGACAGTAAATGACTGCCCAGATCCGCCAACGCACCGCCGGCATGTCCCACCTCACAGCGCCACGACCACGGCGACGCCGAATCCGCCATGAAATCCTCGCTGAACTCCCCCTGAAAACTGATGATCTCCCCCAACTCACCGCGGGCGATCAACTGCCGGGCCAAACCAATCATCGGGTTGTGCTGATAGTTGTAACCCACCCGCGTCACCACCCCGGCCTTGCTCGCCGCATCACGCATCGCGGCCGCCTGCTCCAGGCTCACCGCCAGCGGCTTCTCGCAATACACCGCCTTGCTTGCCGCCAGTGCAGCCATGGCCATGGGGTAGTGCAAATGGTTGGGAGTAGTGATGGCGACAACATCCACCTTGGGATCGTCAATCAACTGCTGCCAGTCGCCATGGGCCTGGGCAAACCCCCAGTCAGCGGCGCAGCGTATTGCGCGCTCGGTATCGGCATCGGCCAGGGCGGCCAGCGTGAGCTTCACCGGCAGCTCGAACACCGCCCGCGCGTTATTAAACGCCAAGGCGTGGGCACGCCCCATAAAGCCTGTACCAATCAGGCCGATTCCGAGTTCGCGCATAGCCGGGTTCCTTCGAATTATTGTATTGAGAAGCCTATTTATGGAATAAATATTCCCAAAACTCAACACATAGAATAAAAATTCATTCTCGACGACCACACTTCACCCCGTGGCGAGGGAGCTTGCTCCCGCTGGGCTGCGCAGCGGCCCCAAAAAGCGTAGGAGCGCTGCGCACTCCAGCGGAAGCAAGCCCCCTCACCCCAACAGCCCCCCTCCACGGATCACCGCCGCTGATAGCACTACATTCAGCACCAACCCAAACCCCTCCAGTTAACAAAACATAACGTAGCGCCGATTGTCAGACGATTCCAAAGCCCGCTAGGATGGCCCAGCTTGCCCAAGGCGCTCTAGATTGCAGGTTTCAGGGCTCCCCACGGCAAGACGACCTAACAATAATAAATGGGAGAAAGGTCTATGAGTGAGCCTGTCATGGGTGTGGTGTTTTTCCGCCCGAAGGCCACGCGCAGGGTCGCATTGCTGGCCACAGCGCTCTCGTTGCTGGGGGTTGTCGCGTTGTCGACACCGGCCCATGCCGCCACAGAAACCACCGCCGCCGCGGTGTTCGCCATTGACTCCCCCAAGGCCGCCAAAAGCCTGATGATCGACGTGGTCCACGCAGGCAAACGCCTGGTCGCGGTCGGTGATCGCGGGCACATCCTCTATTCCGACGACCAGGGCGCCACCTGGACTCAAGCCAAAGTCCCCACCCGGCAACTGCTGACCGCCGTGTTTTTTGCCGACGACCAACACGGCTGGGCGGTGGGCCATGACGCACAGATCCTCGCCACCACCGACGGCGGCATGACCTGGACCCAACAATTCCAGGACCTCAAGCGCGAAGCACCGTTGCTCGACGTCTGGTTCAAGGACGCCAGCAACGGCTTTGCCGTGGGTGCCTACGGTGCGCTGATCGAAACCACCGACGGGGGCAAGACCTGGGACGACGTCAGCGACCGCCTCGACAACGAAGACCAATACCACCTCAACGCCATCGCCCAGGTGAAAGACGCCGGGCTGTTTATCGTCGGTGAGCAGGGCAGCATGTTCCGCTCCCATGACGAGGGGCAAACCTGGGAAAAACTCGAAGGCCCCTACGAGGGCTCGCTGTTCGGCGTGATCGGCACCGCCCAGGCGCAGACGCTGTTGGCCTACGGCCTGCGTGGCAACCTGTTCCGCTCCACGGATTTTGGCAGCACCTGGGAGCCGGTGGAGCTGAACGCCACTCGTGGCGCGCTGGAGTTCGGTTTGTCGGGGGCGACCCTGCTGGATGATGGTTCCATCGTGGTGGTGGGCAACGGTGGCAGCGTGGTGGTCAGCCACGACGACGGCCTGACCTTCAACGTATTCAATCGCCCGGACCGCATTTCGCTGTCGGCGGTCACCGCGGCGGGCAACGGCAACTTGATTCTGGCGGGGCAGGGCGGCGTTCGCGTGGCCAGCCCAACCGGCGCCGAGCCGACAAAACAATAAGAAGGCGGGGACACCATGAGCAGTCATCACAACGACAAGGCCACGTTTCTCGAGCGCCTGATTTTCAATAACCGCCCGGCAGTCATCACGATCTGTCTGCTGGTAAGTATTTTCCTGTTCTGGCAGGCGACGTTGATTCGCCCGTCCACCAGCTTCGAAAAAATGATCCCCCTCCAGCACCCCTTCATCGAAAGGATGATGGAGCACCGCAACGACCTGGCGAACCTGGGCAACACGGTGCGCATTTCGGTGGAGGCCAAGGACGGTGACATCTTCACGAAGGAGTACATGGAGACCCTGCGCCAGATCAACGACGAGGTGTTCTACATCTCCGGCGTCGACCGCTCCGGGCTCAAGTCCCTGTGGAGCCCCAGCGTGCGCTGGACCGAAGTTACCGAAGAAGGCTTTGCCGGCGGTGAAGTGATCCCGCAGAGCTACAACGGCTCGCCGGAAAGCCTCGACCAGTTGCGCAACAACGTGCTGAAGTCCGGGCAGGTCGGACGGTTGGTGGCCAACGACTTCAAGTCGAGCATCGTCGACATTCCGCTGCTGGAGTCCTATCCGGACCCACAGGACCAGGGCAAGCTGCTGGCCCTGGACTACCGCAAGTTCTCCCATGAGCTCGAAGACAAGATCCGCGACAAGTTCGAAGCGCAGAACCCCAACGTCAAGATCCACATTGTCGGTTTTGCCAAGAAGGTCGGCGACCTGATCGACGGCCTGGTGATGGTGGTGATGTTCTTCGGTATCGCCTTCGTCATCACCCTGGTGCTGCTGCTGTGGTTCACCAACTGCCTGCGCAGTACCGTCGCGGTGTTGAGCACCACGCTGGTGGCGGTGATCTGGCAGCTCGGGCTGATGCATGCCCTGGGTTTCGGGCTGGATCCCTACTCGATGCTCGTGCCGTTCCTGATCTTCGCCATCGGTATTTCCCACGGCGTACAGAAGATCAACGGCATCGCCCTGCAATCCAGTGATGCCGACAACGCCCTGACCGCGGCCCGGCGTACCTTCCGCCAGCTGTTCCTGCCCGGCATGATCGCGATCCTCGCCGATGCGGTCGGTTTTATCACCCTGTTGATCATCGACATCGGCGTGATCCGCGAGCTGGCAATCGGTGCTTCGGTGGGTGTGGCGGTCATCGTGTTCACCAACCTGATCCTGCTGCCGGTGGCGATCTCCTATGTCGGCATCAGCAAACGCGCCATCGCCAAGAGCAAGAAGGATGCGCACCGCGAACACCCGTTCTGGCGCCTGCTGTCGAAGTTCGCCAGCCCCAAGGTCGCGCCGGTGTCGATAGCCCTGGCGCTGATCGCCTTCGGTGGCGGCCTCTGGTACAGCCAGAACCTGAAGATCGGTGACCTCGACCAGGGTGCACCGGAGCTGCGCCCGGACTCGCGCTACAACAAGGACAACAACTTCATCATCAACAACTACTCCACCAGCTCCGACGTGCTGGTGGTGATGGTCAAGACCCCGCCCGAAGGCTGCTCGCGGTATGAAGCCATGGCGCCCATCGATCAGTTGATGTGGAAGATGCAGAACACCGAAGGCGTGCAGTCGGCCATCTCGCTGGTGACCGTGTCCAAGCAGATGATCAAGGGCATGAACGAGGGCAACCTGAAATGGGAAACCCTGTCGCGCAACCCGGATGTGCTGAACAACTCCATTGCCCGCGCCGATGGCCTGTACAACAACAACTGTTCGCTGGCGCCGGTGCTGGTGTTCCTCAACGACCACAAGGCCGAAACCCTCGACCGCGCGGTGCATGCGGTGCAGGACTTTGCCAAGGAGAACAACAAGGACGGCCTGGAATTCATCCTCGCCGCCGGTAACGCCGGGATCGAGGCGGCCACCAACGAGGTGATCAAGGAGTCCGAGCTGACCATCCTGATCCTGGTGTACCTGTGCGTGGCCACCATGTGCATGATCACCTTCCGCTCGTGGGCGGCGACCTTGTGCATCGTGCTGCCGCTGGTGCTGACCTCGGTGCTGGGCAACGCGCTGATGGCGTTCATGGGCATCGGCGTCAAGGTCGCGACCTTGCCGGTGGTGGCGCTGGGGGTGGGGATCGGCGTGGACTACGGCATCTACATCTACAGCCGCCTGGAGAGTTTCCTGCGGGCCGGCCTGCCGTTGCAGGAAGCCTATTACCAGACGCTCAAGTCCACCGGTAAAGCCGTGCTGTTCACCGGCCTGTGCCTGGCAATCGGCGTATGCACCTGGATCTTCTCGGCCATCAAGTTCCAGGCCGATATGGGTCTGATGCTGACCTTCATGCTGCTGTGGAACATGTTCGGCGCGCTGTGGCTGCTGCCGGCGCTGGCACGCTTCCTGATCAAGCCCGAGAAGCTGGCGGGGCAGAAGGGCAATTCGCTGTTCGCCCACTGATCCAACGCTGTTTGCCAAAACGCCGTGGCCTGTGCCACGGCGTTTTGCATTGCGCGGGCTTAGGCCGATGCAACGATTTGACCTATCATGAGGTCTTTCCTCTTGATGATTGATGGTTATGACTGCCGACACCGCTACCTTGCCCGACGCTTTTGAAGACTGCCAGATGGTCGAAATAGATGGCCTGCACAGCTTCGATTTCAGCCTGGATGACCAGACGTTATTGATCATCTGCATGGACGGTCGCGTCGAGAAGCGCTGGAGTTTCACCCTGGAGCAAGTCAAGGCGGCGACCTTTGATCAAACCCTGCAAAGCTGGACACTTACCGATGACAAGGGCGAACACCGCCTGGTCTGCATGAGCGGCGTCACCGGCAACAATAATGACGAGGATGAAGCGGATGATGATGCGTAAATTCTGGCCCCTGCTGATGGCCGGCAGCGTAGGCGCGATGTCGGTCCAGGCCGCGCCGGTGGACACCTATGAATTGCTCGTTGGCAGCTACACCGCCGGCACCAGCGAAGGTATCTACCGTTTGCAGTTCGACAGCCGTACCGGGCAGTTCAGCGGCCAGCCGGTGCTCGCCGCCAAGGCGGCCAACCCGTCGTGGCTGACCCTGTCCAAGGACCAGAAGCACCTGTTTGTGGTCAACGAAAACGGCCCGGGCCAAAAAGACCCGGTGGGGCGCGTCAGCAGCTACAGCATCGACCCGAAGAACCATCAACTGACCCTGATCAACCAGGTGCAGAGCCTGGGCAACGAGCCGACCCATTCCAGCCTGGCCAGTGACGGGCGCTACCTGTTCGTGGCCAACTATTCGGTGCTGGAAGATCCGGGCGGCAGCCTCGCGGTGCTGCCGCTAGACACCGAAGGCAAGCTGTCGCCGCCGGTGCAGTTGAGCGGGCACCCGGCCAGCCGGGTCAACCCGGAGCGCCAGGCGTCCAACCACGTGCATTCGGTGGTGTCTTCGCCGGACGGCAAGTACGTGTTTGTCCAGGACCTGGGGGCGGACAAGATCTTTGCCTACCACTACGACCCCAAGGCCAACCACGAACTGCCGCTGACCCCGGCCGACCCTGCGTTTGTGCAATTGCCACCGGGCAGCGGCCCGCGGCACCTGCTGTTCACCGCAGACGGCAAGCATGCGTGGCTGACCACCGAGATGAGCGCGCAAGTGGCGGTGTTCGACTACAACGATGGCAAGCTGACCCAGAAGCAACTGGTCAACTTCGCAGACGGCCAGCCGGTGTCCGACAAGGCCGGCGCCGCGTTGCATGCCTCAAGTGACGGCAAGTTCCTCTACGTGAGCAACCGAGGCACCGCCAACCAGATGCTGGTGTTTGCCATCGACCCGGCCACTGCGCAGCTCAAAGAGATCCAGCGCCGGTCGGTGGAAGGTGACCATCCCCGGGAGTTCGCCCTGGACCCCAGCGGCAAGTTCCTGCTGATCGCCAACCAGAAGAGCAACGAGATTGTGGTCGTCGAGCGCGATCCCAAGACCGGTCTTTTGGGCAAAACCGTGCAGAAACTGGCGATTGATGCCCCCAGCGACCTCAAGTTCCTGGTGCGGCAATAAGCCACAGGCCCCGCAGTGCGGGGCCTGACTGGTTGTATTAATACTATTAATAGCGGCTAGTGTTTCAATGAATTTCTAAGGCTATCCCCTCGGGCGTAAGTTTGGTTCCAAGGCCAACACAGGCCACCAAGCCAACCGAACACAAGGGTTACCGACATGAACTTCAATCTTTTCTCGATCATCGCCGCTTCCGCTGTTTCCGCCACCGTAGCGTTGCCAGCCAGCGCCAGTGTTGAAATCAGCAGCAAAAAAACCAGCACCAGCGCCTACACCCAGAAATACCTGCAACAAAGCGCCAACTTCTATGCAGCGCTGGACCACAAAATCCAGAACTGATCTTGAAGCTGATGACGATCAAATGTGGGAGCGGGCTTGCTCGCGAAAGCACCGGGTCAGTCTATACATGGGCTGACTGATACACCGCCTTCGCGAGCAAGCCCGCTCCCACATTTTGTCCTGCGACAGTCTCAGGTTTTTGCCATTACGGCGACGAACAAAGGCGATTCCAGGAAGCGTTGCAACCAGCCCTGCAACCGCGGATACCGCGCCTGGCCAAACCACTCCCGATCCACATGGGCAAACTGCCGCACAAACGGCGCAAGTGCCACATCCGCCAGGCTCAAATGCCCGGCCAGCAAATACTCCCGCTCCGCCAGCAACCCCTCCAGCCTCATCAAAAACACCTCACCCTCGGCCCGATAATGCTCCATCGGATACTCCGGATAGCGCTCGGCATACTTGTATCGATTCAATTGATGTTTGAAGCCCTGATCATTCTCTTCAATCAGCGCCTGCGTCGCTCGATCATCCCCAAGCAACCAACCTTCAGGATCGTTCTGTGCCAGTGCCCAGCGCATGATCGCCAGGCTTTCATCGATCACCCGGCCATCCACACTCAGCACCGGCACCGTGCCTTTGGGTGACAACGCGAGCATCTCAGCCGGCTTGGCCTTGAGGCTGACCTCGATGATCTGCACCGCCACCCCCGAATACCGCAGGGCCATCCGCGCCCGCATCGCATAGGGGCAACGGCGGAACGAATACAACACGGCGTCGCTCACTTGACCTCCAGGGTGCTCAAGCCATTGCCCTGGCGCTTGACCTGAATCTGCACCGGAATCCGCTCGTGCATTTCCTGCACATGGGAAATCACCGCCACCTTGCGGCCCTGGGCCTGCAAGCCGTCGAGGGCGTCCATCGCCAGTTGCAGCGACTCGGGGTCGAGACTGCCGAAGCCTTCGTCGATAAACAGCGACTCGATCTTCAACGTGCTCGACGCCATCGACGCCAGGCCCAAGGCCAGCGCCAGCGACACCAGGAACGTCTCGCCGCCGGACAACGAGTGCACCGAACGCAGTTCGTCGCCCATCTCCGTGTCGAGTACCAGCAGGCCGAGCATGCTGCCGCCGCGCTTGAGGCGGTAGCGGCGCACCAGTTGGCGCAGTTGCACGTTGGCGTGGTGCACCAGCAGGTCGAGGTTGTAGGCCTGGGCGATCTTGCGGAAGGTATCGCCGGTGGCCGAGCCGATCAGCGCATTCAGGCGTGCCCAGCGTTGCCATTCGTCGTAGGCCTTGGCGATCTCTGCTGCCAGGGCCTGGTTGGCATCCTGGCGGCGCTGGTCGTCGGCCTGTTGGGCGCGCAGTTCGGCGCAGTGTTTTTCGCCAATGATCAGCGCGGCATTGAGTTCGGCCAGGGCGCTGTCCAGTTGCTCGGCGTCGAGGTTGCCGTTGTGCAGCGCCTGGTGATCCTTGAGCCGCTGTTCGCGCTCTTGCAGCAACACCTTGGCCTGCTCGATGGCTTTTTCGCTGTGTTGCAGTTGCTGGCGTAGCTCGGCCACCTGCGGCTCATCGAAGGCCACCAGGCGCGCCAGGCCTTCGTCATCGAGTTCCGGGTGCAACGCGCGCCAGTCGCTCAGGCGCGTAGTGAGGGCCGCGTGTTCGGTTTCCAGGGACTGTTGGCGTTCTTGCAGCGATTTGAGGTCGGCGGCCAGTTGGATCAACTGGTTGCGGGTGTCCTGCAACTGCTGGTTGGCCTCGCTCTCATGCTGGCGAGCCTGCTCGACGGCCTGGTCCAGCTGCTGTTGCCAGTGCTCGGCGCTGGGGCTTTCGCCCAGCAGGCCAGCGAGTTTTTCCTCGGCCGCGTGTTGCAGGGCGCTCTGTTCGGCGAGCTGTTTGTGCAAAGTCTCCAGCTGCTGCTGGCGATGTAGCTGGCGGTCCTGCTCTTTCTCGATGGCTTGCTGTCGCTGTAGCTGCTCGGCCAATTCTTCCTTTTGGTTGTCGAGCTGTTCCAGGCGCTGGCTGACCTGCTGGTCGAGCAACATGAAGGTCGCCGCCGGCTCGCTGCGCAGGCCTTCGAGGGTCTCGGTGGGCAGCAGGCTGGCGAAGGCGTTGAGTTCTTCGTCCAGGCGTTCGCGGTCGTTGGACAGTTCCCGTTGCTGGTCGATCAGTAACTGGCGCGCCTGTTGGCTGGCGTCCTGGGCGGCTTGCAGTTGTTGCTGCAAACGCCCGGCGTTCTGTTGCAGGTTGAGCAGGGCGCCCTGGCGTTGCTCGTCCTGGGTGAGGCTCTGGATGAGCTGGCTCAGTTGCTGGGCGAGCCAGGCGTCGCGCTTGGCCGCGTCCTGGTTGAACAGCGAGGCCGACAGCGGATGGGCTTCAAGGCTTGGCAGCAAGGCCTGCAACTGGCTGGCGAGTTGCTCCTGTTGTTGCAGGAATTCCTTTTGCTGGGCGATCAGGCCGCCCACTTCGCCACGCAGGTCAGTGAGTTTTTCCTTGAGCACATCCACGGCTTGCTGCGCGTTGGCTTCTTCGCTTTCGTCGTGGCGGGTCAGGCTTTGCAGCATGGCTTCGGGCTGGTGATACGGGTGCTCGACACTGCCGCACACCGGGCACGGCTGCTCATCCTGCAGCTGGCCGCGCAACTCTTCGACGCTGGCACTGCGGGCCAGGCGCTGGCGCTCCAGCAGTTGCTTGGTGACGGTCAGGGTCTGTTCGGCGACGGCCAACTCGGCCTTGGCCTGCAAGCCGCTCTGGTTCAACAGTTCGCGTTGTTGCTGGGCGAGGGTCTGCTTTTGCGTCAGGGCCTGGCTCTGGCTGTCGAGTTGCTGATGGCTGTTCCACAGCCGCGCCAGGTCCTCAAACGCGCGATGTTGCTTGCGGTTGTCCTGGAGCAGGCTGCCGAGCAACTGGATCTGTTCGGCCACTGCATGGGGTTCGGCGCCGGCTTCGTGGTACAGCAGGTCAAGGGCTTCGCGTTGCTCGGTCCATTTTTCACCGAGACGAGTGGCGCGCTCTTCCAGTTGTGGCAGTTCGGCCTGGCCTTTATTGAGGCGATTGCCGATCAGCATCAGCTGTTGCAAGCGGTCGCGGTAGGCGCTCCAGGCCTCACTCAACGGCGCGAGGGCGGCGCTGCGTTCAAGCTCCGCGGCCAGCCGGTGCAGGCGTTCGGCGACAACTTTCTGCTTGTCGAGCAAGCCGCTCAACGTCGCCTGGCCTTCCACGCAGGCAGCTTCGCCCAGCTGTTTCTCTTCGCTGCGTTTGGCCAGCTCGCGGGTCAAGTGGGCGAGGGTGGTTTGCTCCTCGAAGGCCTGGCGCAGCAAGGGCACAGCGTCGGCTTGCTGCTTGAGGGCCTGGGCGAGGGTGGCTTGCACGTTGGCCTGTTGCTGTTGCAGTTGGGTCTGGCGGGTGTGCAACGCGGTTTGTTGCTCAAGGTGCTGCTGGATCTGCGCGGCAAGGGGCTGCAACTGCGTGGTCAGTTCGGCCTGGCGGGCGAAGTGGTGACGTTGCGGCGCCAGTTGTTCCAGGCGGCTGAGGTCCAGGCGCTGCGGGCCCTGGCTTGCCCAGTGTTGCTGGGCCTGTTGCAGTTGCTCGACCGCGCCTTGTTGACGCTCCTGCCATTCCCGCAGTTCCTTCAGCCAGGTGTGCTGCAACTCGAGTTGCTTGAGTTGCGCCTGCTGGGTCTTGAGCTGTTGCTGTGCGGAGGCCAGCTGTTCGTCGAGTTCGGCGCGGGCCTCGGGGGCCAGCGGGGTGACGCCGGTGGCCTGGTCCTGCAGTTGTTTGTGGGCGTCCCGGGCGTCCTTGGCCTTGTCGAAGGCGCGGCGACCGAGTTGGGTGTAGAGCGCAGTGTCGGTGAGCTTTTCCAGCAGTTCGCTGCGCTCGTTGTCGTTGGCCTTGAGGAACGCGCTGAACTCACTTTGCGCGAGCAACACGGCGCGGGTGAACTGCTCGAAGTTCAGGCCCAGGGCCAATTCCAGCTGGGTCTTGTATTCGGTTTTCTGGCTGGCCAGCAGTTGCTCGCTGTCCAGGTCGATCAGGCTTTGCCGGCTGGCTTGCAGCTTGCCGCTGGCCTTGTCCCGGGCGCGGTTGGCTTCCCAGCGGGCGCGGTAGCGACGGCCACTGACGCCGACAAAATCCACTTCGGCATAACCGCCGCCAGTGCCCCGGCGAATCAGGGTGCGTGGGTCACCGATGGAAATATCGGTGTCGGCATCCGGCATTTTTGCCTGGCCGGTATCGCCCAGGCGCGGCACGGCGCCAAACAGCGCCAGGCACAGCGCATCGAGCAAGGTACTTTTACCGGCGCCGGTGGGCCCGGTAATCGCGAACAGCCCGGCGCTGGCCAGGGGCTCGGCGGTAAAGTCGATTTCAAACGGCCCGGCCAGGGAGGCAAGGTTTTTCAGGCGAATGGCGAGGATCTTCATGGCTGTTCGCCCTCCTGTTGCACTTCCTGGAGCAGCACGGCGAAGTCCTTCAGGGTCTGTTCGTCCACTTCACTGCCGTAGCTTTCCTGCCAGGCGCGGCTGAACAATTCCTGGGGCGTGAGCTGGTCGAGTTCGATCAGGCGGTCTTCCTGGCTGTCTTCACCGCGTCCGCTGCCTGCGTATTCAGCGGCGATGCGCACCAGGCGCACGGCCTTGCCTTGCAGGGCGTTTTCCACCTGCTGGCGCAGGTCGGGCTGCGGTTCGTCGAGGCGCACCCGCACTTCCAGCCACGGTTGGCGCTGGGTTTCGGCCAGCAGGTCGATATCGGGCAGGTCGGCCAGTTGCTTGAGGATGTCGGCCAGGGGCGCGGCTTCCAGGCGTTGCAGGTTGACCGAGCGCGGGATCAGCCGGGATTCGACGCTGACCAGGGTTTCGCCGTCCAGCTGCACGTCGAGGATCTGGTGCTGGTAGCCGATTTCCGAGAATGACAGCGGAATCGGTGAGCCGCAGTAGCGAATCCGCTCCTCGCCATTCACCCGCTGGGGTTTATGCAAATGGCCGAGGGCCACATAGCTGACGCTGGCATCGAACAGGCTGGCGGGCAGCGCTTCGGCATTGCCGATGATCAGGCTGCGCTCGGAATCTTCCGACACCGAACCGCCGGCCATGTGCGCATGGCTGATGGCAACCAGTGCCTGGCCCGGCTGGCGCTTGGCGTTGGCGGCAGCAATCAGCCACTCGTGAACCTGGCCGATGCCCCGCAGGTAATCGTCCCCCAGTTGGGCGCCGGTCACTTCGGCCGGGCGCAGGAACGGCAGGGCCAGGCACCAGCCGGCAATTTCACCGTCGGCACCGGGCAATGGAATCAGCAGGCGTTCGACATCCAGTTGTCCGTCATCCAGCCACAGCACCCGGCCCAGGGCGTGGGTGCGCAGGCGGCGCATCAACGGCGCCGGCAGTTCGATGCGCGAGCCGGAGTCGTGGTTGCCGGCGATCATCACGATGGTCAGTGCAGGGTTTTGCTCATGGGCGCTGATGATGAAGTCGTACAGCCGCTCCTGGGCCTTGAGTGGCGGGTTGACCGTGTCGAAAATATCGCCGGCGATCAACAGCACATCAGGGCGATGCAGGCCCAACTGGCCCAGCAGCCAGTCGAGGAAGCAGGTGTGTTCGAAGTCGCGTTCCTGGCCGTGCAGGTTTTGCCCAAGGTGCCAGTCGGAGGTATGAAACAGACGCAAGGCGATCTCCGTAAAAAATAGGGTGACCGCTCAAGACAAGGTGGCGGTACGCAGAACCGCCAATTCTACTTTGCAAATGAACCTATTGCGCGTACGCCCTGCTTTTTGTGGTGAGGAGCTTGCTGTGGTGAAGGAGAGTGCTGTGGTGGGGGAGCTTGCTGTGGTTAGGGAGCAAGCTCCCTCACCACAGCAAGCTGTCTCACACTCATTGAGGCGTCTGGCGAAGTTAAACGTCGCGCATCAAAAGGCCGAAACGCAGGTCCATCTCCGCCGGGATCGGCAAATACACCGTATGCCCGTCACCCGGCGCCACCGCGATGGCCTCGCCCTTGGCGTTGTGCAATGAGCCCAGGTCAAAGTGGAAATTCCCCGCCGGGGTCATCAGTTCCAGATGATTGCCCACGGCAAAACGGTTCTTGACCTTGACCTCGGCCAGTTCGCCGCGCCGTTCACCGGTCAGTTCGCCGACGAACTGCTGGCGTTCGGACACCGAGCTGCCGTTCTGATAGTTCTGATACTCATCGTGCACGTGCCGGCGCAGGAAACCCTCGGTGTAGCCGCGCTGGGCCAGGGATTCGAGGTTGGTCATCAAGCCCCGGTCAAAGTCGCGCCCGGCCACCGCGTCATCAATCGCCTGGCGATATACCTGGGTGGTGCGGGCGCAGTAAAAGTGGGATTTGGTGCGGCCTTCGATCTTCAACGAGTGCACGCCCATGCGCGTCAGCCGCTCGACGTGCTGCACCGCCCGCAGGTCCTTGGCGTTCATGATGTAGGTGCCGTGTTCATCTTCGAAGGCGGGCATCTGTTCGTCGGGCCGATTGGCCTCCTGCAGCAGGAACACCTGGTCGGTGGGCGCACCGAGGCCCAGGGTCGGCTCGGGCGCATAGTGCTGCACGATGTCGCCGGCGGCGTTTTCCACCGCCGGCGTCGCCTGGTATTTCCAGCGGCAGGCGTTGGTGCAGGTGCCCTGGTTGGCATCCCGCTTGTTCATGTAGCCCGACAGCAGGCAGCGCCCGGAATAGGCCATGCACAGCGCGCCGTGCACAAATACTTCCAGCTCCATGGCGGGGACTTGCTGGCGAATCTCGTCGATTTCCTCCAGCGACAACTCCCGCGACAGGATGATCCGGCAGATGCCCTGCGCCTGCCAGAATTCGACGCTGGCCCAGTTCACGGTATTGGCCTGCACCGACAGGTGGATCGGCATGTGCGGGAAGTGCCGGCGCACCAGCATGATCAGGCCCGGGTCGGACATGATCAGCGCATCCGGGCCCATGGCGATCACCGGGGCAAGGTCCTTGAGGAAGGTTTTCAGCTTGGCGTTGTGAGGCGCTATGTTGACCACCACATAGAACCGCTTGCCCTGGGCCTGGGCTTCCTGGATGCCGAGGGCGAGGTTGGCGTGGTCGAACTCGTTATTGCGCACCCGCAGGCTGTAGCGCGGTTGCCCGGCGTAGACGGCATCGGCACCGTAGGCAAAGGCATAACGCATGTTTTTCAGGGTGCCGGCGGGGGCGAGCAGTTCGGGGGCGATAACGGGAGGCATGGGTTCGGGTCGCAAAAGGGCGGCAGGGTAGCCGGGCCGGGTGCGCAGTTTATTGATCCAGGTCTAATAAGTAGGGCACTCGCGGGATTTGCAGTGGACTAAACATCAAGGCGCACATGAGCGCCTGGTGTTTTAGACATGGACCGGACATGAACCAAACCAATCTGCAATTCAAAACCCTGCTGTTACTGCTCGCCCTGGTGACCATCGCGTTTATCTGGATTTTGCTGCCGTTCTACGGCGCGGTGTTCTGGGCGGTGATCCTGGGGATCATCTTTGCGCCGATGCAACGGCGCTTCCAGCAACGTTTTGGCTGGAACCGCAACCTCACATCCCTGGCAACCCTGACGGTGTGCCTGATAATCGCGATTCTGCCGGTGATCATCACCAGTGCCTTGCTGGTGCAGGAGGGCGCGACGCTTTACAAGAACGTCGAGAGCGGCAAGCTCGACGTTGCCGGGTATATCGAGCAGTTCAAGAACTTCCTGCCACCGTATTTCCAGCATCTGCTGGACCGCTTCGGCATGGGCAACCTGGAAGGCCTGCGGGAGAAGATCGTCAAGAGTGCGATGCAGGGCAGCCAGTTTTTTGCGACCCAGGCGTTCAGCTTCGGCCAGGGCACGTTTGATTTCCTGGTGAGCTTTTTCATCATGCTGTACTTGCTGTACTTCCTGCTGCGCGATGGCCCCGAGCTGGTGCGCAAGGTGCGCACCGCGGTGCCGCTGGCCGAACCGCAGAAGCGTCGCCTGCAACTGAAGTTCAACCGGGTGGTGCGTGCCACGGTGAAAGGCAACGTGCTGGTAGCGGTCACGCAAGGCGCGTTGGGTGGTTTGATCTTCTGGTTCCTGGACATTCCCAGCGCGTTGCTCTGGGCGGTGTTGATGGCGTTTCTGTCGCTGCTGCCGGCGGTGGGCGCGGGGATTGTGTGGGGGCCGGTGGCGGCGTACTTCCTGCTGAGCGGGTCGATCTGGCAGGGCGTGGTGCTCGGGTTGTTCGGGGTATTTGTGATCGGGCTGGTGGACAATGTGCTAAGGCCCATCCTGGTGGGCAAGGACACCCGAATGCCGGATTACCTGATCCTTATCTCAACTTTGGGCGGCCTGTCGATCTTTGGCTTGAACGGCTTTGTCATCGGGCCACTGATTGCTGCGTTGTTCATGTCCAGCTGGGCGCTGTTTGTGGAAACCAAACCGCGGGTGCAACTGCCTTAGGCATGAAAGCAATGCGCCATTTTGACCGACAGGGCCTGGGCGGCCGGTAGTGAAGTGAGTGGGCCGCTGATGGCTTCGCCATCGCGTACCAGGTACCAGCAGGCGAGTAGACCCAGCTCCCGGAGAGAGGCGGGAACGGCACTGCCGATGACAGACATGATTTGAATAGTGGGCATGATGACCTCCGATACGCTATGGAGGTGACATTACGGTGCGTGGGCCTTCAGGGAAAATCAACCTGCTCGATAGTCGACATCACTGTTATCGAGCGACCCTCAGTCAGTCGACCACCTGGTCGAGCATATGCACCACTTCCTGTTCACTGAGCAGGCCCTTGCGCACCAGGTTTTCCGTCAGCAAGGACAGGAACTTGGCGTTGCGATGGCCTTCCAGGGCCTTGAGCTCCGTCAGTACGCTATAGACCTTGCTCGAGGTGCAGAGGCCGGCGGTGCGATGTGGGTTTTGCGTGGGCATGGGCAATCGTCCTTGTTGTTATTGGTCGGACAGTGTTGATAGTGGAAGCCTTTTGAGACACAAACATGACAGCGCAGGCCCCGTTCGGGCAAGCGCCTATTGAGGTCAATGATGTGGGATTTGGCCACAGCCATTGTCCTTATAACGACCTTGGCGAGATTTATTCAGACCTGCAGGCCAAAAAAAGGCCCCGCTTTTAGGGCGGAGCCTGTTCAGGTGTATCAGTTGAGGCTTACCAGCCGCGACCGTAATAGCCGTGTGGAGGGCCGTAGTAGCCGCGCGGTGGGCCGTAGTAGACCGGCGCCGGGCGGTAATAAACCTGTTGTTGCACATACACAGGCGGTGGCGGTGCGTAGTAGACCGGCGGCGGAGCGGCATACACCGGCTGCGGCTGGACATACACCGGTTGTTGCACGTAGACCGGCCGCGATTGACTGGCGACGATCGAGCCGCCTACCACTGCACCAACAACGGCTCCCAGTGCGAGCGGAGCACCCCAACCACCACCGTGGGCGGAGGCCTGTCCTGCCATAGCGAGTGCGCCGATCAGCAAGGCGATCTTGGGGAGTTTACGAATCATGGTCATTCCTCGGTTAGCCCCTGCGCTCATGGTCTGCAATCAATCGACTCAAGGATTGTCGCGGGGATACTTTTAAGACAGCGTATTTCTAAAAAACAGCACAGCCGATAGGTAAAGGTTGTGTAAGGTCTGTATCGGTTGGCTTACACAAGTGGCCGGGCACAGTGCGTATGATCCATGACAACCCCCCGGCGCGGGTATTCCGTCTATCCGAAACCGCCTCTGGAATGGCTTCAAGGAGTTACCGATGCAGATGAACCCCAACAAGGACACCCAACTGTGCATGTCACTGTCGGCGCGCCCCGGGAACTTTGGCCTGCGCTTTCATAACCACCTGTACGAGCAGTTGGGGTTGAATTTCTACTACAAGGCCTTTAGCAGCCGGGACCTGCCGGGCGCCGTCGGTGGCATTCGGGCCTTGGGTATTCGGGGTTGTGGCGTGTCGATGCCGTTCAAGGAGGCGTGTATTGCCCTGGTGGATGAGCTGGACGATTCGGCGCGGGCCATTGCGTCAATCAATACCATCGTCAACACCGACGGGCATTTGAAGGCTTACAACACCGATTACATCGCCATCGAGCAACTGCTGCACAAGCACCAGGTGCCCAAGGACTCGACCTTCGCCCTGCGCGGCAGTGGCGGCATGGCCAAGGCGGTGGCCAGTGCCTTGCGCGATGGCGGCTACGCCAAGGGCGTGATCGTGGCGCGCAATGAAGAGGCGGGGCGGGCGCTGGCCCAGAGCCTGGGGTATGAGTGGCAGGCGCAGTTGGGTGCCTTGCGCCCGCAGATGCTGGTCAACGTGACGCCGATTGGCATGACCGGAGGGGCGGAAGCGGATCAGTTGGCGTTTGAAGCTGACGCGGTTGATGCGGCCGAGACGGTCTTCGATGTGGTGGCGATTCCCTCGGAAACCCCGCTGATCCTGCGTGGACGGGCCCAGGGCAAGCGCGTGATCACCGGTTTGGAAGTGATCGCCATCCAGGCGTTGGAGCAGTTTGTGCTGTACACCGGCGTGCGGCCGACGGATGAACAGTTTCAGGCGGCGGTGGCATTTGCCCGGAGCTGAGCATCACCGCTGGCGGTGTGGAGAGTGAGCTTGCTGTGGCGAGGGAGCTTGCTCCCGCTGGGTTGCGCAGCAGCCCCAAGAAAATGGGAGCGCTACGCACTCCAGCGGGAGCAAGCTCCCTCGCCACAGCAAGCTCACCCTCCACAGCGAGCTCCATCACCACAGAGGCTCACTCTCCACAAACATTACTCGAGCCGCGAAAGGCGCTCTTCCAGCGCCGCAATCCGCGCTTCCAGCTCTTCGATACGCTCCAGGGAAACCCCACTTCCCGCACCACGCTCCACCGGATTCCCACGTGCCGCCAGGATCGCTTCAATGTCCGCCGGGTCGCCCAGGGCGTGCATGTACCGATCTTCCCGCTGCCCCGACTGACGCGGCACCAACAACGCCAGCCCACGGGCAATCAGGCGTTCCAGTTGATGCACCACCTGCTCGGCGTCTTCAAAGTCATGCATGCGCCCGCTGCGGGTCAGCAGTTCGTTGACCGTCTGCGGCCCCCGCAGGAACAGCAACCCGCTGAGAATCACCTGGGCCGGCACCAGCTCCAGCGCCTTGTCCACCCGATGCTCCCAGCGGTCGGCGCGGCTGCCCATCACCAGCCGGGTAAACCCGCGGCCTTCCAGGGCCCGCAGGCTCTGGCCAACCTGGCCCTGGCTGAGGTTCATCACCGGTTCGCGGCTGGTTTTCTGGTTACAGGCGATCACCAGCGCGTTGAGGGTCAACGGGTAGGTTTCGGGGCTGGTGGCCTGTTTTTCGATCAGGCAGCCAAGGATGCGGATTTCCGTGCTGTTCAGGCGCGGCTCTTCGGAAGTGGTGTCGTGCTCGGTGGTCATCGCGCTTTCCCTAATGCAGTGAGCTCACTAGCCTAATCCTGAAAAAATAAAAGACAAGCGGCGCCGGTGGCCGGCATGTCTATAATCGCGGCTGTTTCAAACCCTGCCACAACTGTCGAGACTGTCATGACTATTTCCCTGTACGCCGCTTCCCTCCCGGTCTTCAAGCAAATGCTCAACGCCCTGAGCGATGTGCTGAACAAGGCCGAGGCCCACGCCACCGCCAAGAACATCGACCCGAACGCCTTCCTGCAGGCACGCCTGTACCCGGACATGTTCCCGCTGGTGCGCCAGGTGCAGATCGCCGTCGACTTCGCCAAAGGCGTTTCTGCCCGCCTGGCTGAAATCGAAGTTCCGAAATACGACGATACAGAAGTCACCTTCGCCGACCTGCAAACGCTGATCGCCAAGGTCCTGGCGTTTATCGACACCATCACCCCGGCCCAGGTCGACGGTAAAGAAGGCATCGAAATCATCACCCGCCCTGGCACCCCGAAAGAGAAGCGCTTCAGCGGCCAGTCGTACCTGCTGAGCTACGGCCTGCCGCAGTTCTTCTTCCACGTCACCACCGCTTACGCCTTGCTGCGTCACAACGGCGTGGAAGTGGGCAAGCGCGACTACATGGGCGCGTTCTAAGCCCGGCCTGAAAGCAGCCCGGAGCGGTTCTTGAATGAATCGCTCCGGGCTTTTTTATGCGCGGGATATTTTATTGGGCGCCGGGGTTTCGTTACATATGCCATTGGAACCGCACCTCAAGGAGAAATCACTTACGTGTAATTAACTTTAACAAGGCTACGAATTGTATGGCTATCTCCTCTCACATCACGGCGACACCCAGTGGAAGTGCTTATTTCGACGCGACACTTGATAAGCCCTTGCCACAAGGCGTTGCCTTGGCTCAGAAGGATGTGCCGAGTAGACCCAAGCGTGACTTACATAGCAGCGAAACGTCCTCGGTGGCCGCTCAGCGCGAGCAGGGCAACAGCGAACTTGCTGCTCTTTATGCACAGGCGCTTGAAAGTCGTACTCCTGATGAAGAAACCACTGTCTCGAATATCCCGGCCCATTCATCTTTTGGCCAGTGGCGGTCACAGTTGCGTAATGTGCTTGAAGATAAGGACCTTTTAGCGTGGCTTAATAAGGGCGGTTACACGCTCTCCAGTCTCCAAATCAATGCTGACGGATCCTTGAGTGTCAGGAGGAACTACCGGCAGGAACGTTTTACATCGACAAACAGTGGTCCCTGGGCAGCCCTGGCGGGGCCTATTCTGGCTGCTCTCAAAGCCTATGCACCCGATGGGATCACACACGCAGCTCTGTATGCCGACAGTGCACCACTCTCCCTGATTGCCCGGTTCTATGGTGAAACTATTCATAATGATCCCGTGCAGGATCGACAACGTGCTCAAGTGTTGAAAGAAACAAATGCATTTGCAACAGCGGGTGTAGGCGATGAGCGGACTGAAGAAACCCTCGCGGTTCAAAAACAGCAATCTGCCAATAAACGCGACCTGGTTACCTTCCAGCATGCCCTGAGTCGCGCTTATATTGGGGCGGAAGCTTATCTTGATAAGCAGGCGTCACTTCATGACTTCAATTACAAGTGGAATCCCGCTCCACCGGCATATGATCGAGATAAGGGGTTGCTGTCTTATCTGCAATCTCAGCAGATTACGCTGGATCCCGACTCGGGTTTCCATTTGGATAACCAGCCTATGACCGGCAAGAAAGTCAACCTTTTGCAGTTCATGACAGGCACGGGTATTGAAGTGCCGTCTAACCAGGACGAGTTGAATACACTGATCAAAGAGCTGTCTCGTGATCCGCAATACCCGCAATTGTTCGGTGACCTCGGTGGTGGATTGTCGTGGCCAACTCCTCTCGATACAGAGCAGCAGACGAAGATTTACGATGCCGTTTCGTATAACGCGATGAACTTGCCCGAATTCGATGCGCTGAAGTTGAGTCAAAATGCCTTCGGTTTTTTGACGCAAACTGTCAAATGGTCTGAAGATGAGCTTAAGGAGCCACGCGAGCTTATCTTGAGGCTCTTGCAAAGCCCTGCCGCGCAAGCCCTGGGCAAAGCGTTGCGCAGCAGGTTCGAAGGTGCAGGCAGTGTTGAAGACTGGACGCTTTCGGCTCTCCAGATAGGCCTCAATCAGGATGCATTGTGGAACCCGGACGAGAAGAACAAAGTGGCCGGGTTTGATCTCTCAGCGCGTGAAAACTGGGGTAAGCCGCTGACGTTTGTGTTGAAGGCGTTTACCGAGCATTTGCGCAAGACCTATGGCGATAACGCTCCGGTTGCGGCTTACCTGCTGTTATCGCAGCACGCTCCGGAATTACTGGTGCGACACATCCCGGATAACGTGACATACGGTTCGCAGGCCTGGATCAGTTTGAAGTCCATCGTCGCCGTTGCGGATATGCGTGCTCCAGGGGTGACGGCGACTAAAACCTATGCGCAATTGCTGGCTGAAGACCAAAGACCCATTACTGTCGCGGAAAAACAGGTGCAGGCATTGGCGGCGCAAGAAGGATTGATTCATTGGGCCGTGGCAGACGGAGCCATCGATAAGCGTGCAGATAACAATTACACGGACGAAGAGATTGAGCAGGCTCGCACTCTCGCCAGCGACCGTTTCGATGCCTTGACAACTGCTTCAGAGGCGCAACGCACAGTATTAAACTCTCGCGAAGAATTGGCGCTCAATGCGTTGGAAGAACGTTTCCCCCCGGAAAAATACGGCAAGATAGATTTCAACAAGAAAGCAATCTGGCCTGCGGAGCGTGAGCGAGACTTGAAAGGTCCATACTCAATTTTGGATATCTTTTTGATGCCGCAGACACATACGGTATGGACCTCCGATGAAACTGACGTTCCTATTGAAAAAATAGCCCGAGACCTTCAATTTCTTCCTTCCCCAAATGAAGCCTTCGAAAAACATGTCAATGAATATTACGAGGGACTGGAAGGTGCGATGGGTGTTTCCGTCAAACACATGATGTCGTTGCTGCCAGAAGAGGATAAGAACGCACTGCAGTTTGGTGAGTTCAAAGTCTATGGCATGGAAAATTTTAGTACAACGAATGACATAGTAAGAACTCGGGGGCTGAAGAATCGAGCCCATAATAATAAGGAAATTACCAGCGGTTCGATATTTATCCATACGCTGTATGAAGGCAAGAAAATGATGTACGAAATCAATCCCACTACAGGGACTCTACGTCGTCGGGAGGACATGAAAGACGGGTTGACCTTGGGGCTGCAAGGCGAATGGAAAAAAGTTTCCACGGGTGATTCCAAGCGCGAAATGCACACCAATACCAACATTGTTGAAATTGAAATCGACGGGCAGGTGCGGAGCTCAAAACCAACTTTGCCCCGCATACAAACCTTTACCTCGGAGCGGACACAGCACATTGCAGATGCAGTGACGCGCCATTTTTTTACAACTGAGCAGCGAGAAAAAGTGGTCAACGCAGCCAAGGGCCTTACCACTTTCGATACTGAAGTGACCGAATTTGAAACAATACAAGCGGTGACCCGTGCGCTGATACCGGGTGCGTCGGCAATTCATAGTTTTAGCCAAGGAAAAATTGGTGAGGGGCTTACCTTCCTTGCATTTGACATATTTGGTTTCGTTGTCGGCGGTGTAGGAGCACTCGGTAAGATTTCGAAGGTAGTGAAGGTTGGGGGTCAGTTGGGGCGTGGGGGTGTGACGGGCAGGTGGGCACGGGCACTCATCGGTGCTGCGAATCCGTTTGCGGGGGGCAAGGCCGTCCTGACCAGGGGGTTGCCACTGCACCTTTCTGCGCTGGGTAAAGGGACACTTACCTGGAAGGTGATTTCGGCGAATCGCAGTGTGGATCGGGTTTATCAAAATAAGCCACAAGGCGCTGTGCAGGGCACTGAAAACGGCGCGAATACGCCAAATATTCTTGCTCAGCTGGATGAGATTACCGGTAAATGGTACCGATTGGATCCGAGAACCAATCAGAGATATGGGATGCCACTTCAGGCGTTTGTTCCTCAAAATGATATGTCCTAGCTGATAGACGTCCCGGCATCGTGAAGGCCCGAGTTGGTTCTGGAGTGAACCGCCCCGGGCTTTTTTGTGCGCGCAAGGTCTACGCGGCTTGTTCTTCCTTGCCCAGGCACGCGGCAGCGGTGAACAACACGTCGGTGGACGAGTTCAGTGCGGTCTCCGCCGAGTCCTGCAACACGCCGATGATGAAGCCCACGGCCACCACCTGCATGGCGATTTCGCTGGGAATGCCGAACAGGCTGCACGCCAGCGGGATCAACAGCAGCGAGCCCCCGGCAACCCCCGACGCGCCGCAGGCACACACCGCCGCGACCACGCTGAGCAGCACGGCGGTGGGGATGTCCACGGCAATGCCCAGGGTGTGCACGGCGGCCAGGGTCAGCACGGTGATGGTGATGGCTGCGCCGGCCATATTGATGGTGGCGCCCAGCGGGATCGACACCGAGTAGGTGTCTTCATGCAGGCCCAGGCGCTTGCTCAACGCCAGGTTGACCGGAATGTTGGCCGCCGAACTGCGGGTAAAAAACGCGGTGATCCCGCTTTCCCGCAGGCACATCAGCACCAGTGGGTAAGGGTTGCGGCGCAGCTTCCAGAACACGATGGCCGGGTTGATCACCAGCGCGACGAACAGCATGCAGCCGATCAACACCAAAAGCAGGTGTGCGTAGCCCAGCAGGGCGCCGAAGCCGGACGTGGCGAGGGTCGAGGCCACCAGGCCGAAAATCCCCAGGGGCGCGAAGCGGATCACCATGCGCACGATCAGCGTGACGCCGTTGGACAGGTCCCCCAGCACGGTGCGGGTGGTGTCGCTGGCATGGCGAATGGCGATGCCCATGCCGATGGCCCACGCCAGGATGCCGATGAAATTGGCGTTCATCAGCGCACTGACCGGGTTGTCCACCACGCTCAGCAACAGGCTTTGCAACACATCACCGATACCGCCGGGAGGGCTGACGGCCACATCGTGGGTGGCCAGCACCAGCGAGGAGGGGAACAGCGTGCTGGCGATCACCGCGACCACGGCGGCAGAAAAGGTGCCCAGCAGGTACAGGAACAGGATCGGGCGGATATGGGTTTCCTGGCCATGCTTGTGATTGGCAATCGACGCCATCACCAACACAAACACCAGGATGGGCGCGACGGCCTTGAGTGCCGAGACAAAGACCTTGCCGATAAATCCGGTGGCTTGTGCCACGTCGGGTAACAGCAGGGCCAGCAGGATACCGGCGATCAGGCCGATGACAATTTGGGTGACCAGGCTGATAGACATCAGGCGTTGAAAGAGGGAAGGGGCAGCAGTCATAAAAAGGTTGTCTCTGGTTTTTTTAATAGATGCAGCTAGGCAGCATGAATCTGGCAGGGGCGAAGTCTAACATCTGTAGGAAACGTCTAATCCGGGTGCGGCGTTCCGTCACCACGATGGGACACATTCTGTTAACATTGCCCATCCTCTTATTTCTTCTCTATCAGCGGGCCCTCCGGGCTGTCGTTGATGTCGCTGTTTTCTGGAGTTTTTGATGTTGTTTCCGATCCTGCTGTTGTCGGCAGCCGGTTTTACCGTGCTGACCACAGAGTTCATCATCGTCGGCCTGTTGCCTTCCATTGCCCGGGACCTCGATGTAAGCGTGTCCCAGGCCGGTTTACTGGTGACGTTGTTCGCCTTCACCGTGGCGGCGTTTGGCCCGTTCCTCACCGCATATTTCGCCCGGTTCGAGCGCAAGCGGCTGTTTATCACGATCCTGATCATGTTCGGCCTGGCCAACACCCTGGCGGCGATCGCGTCGAATATCTGGGTCATGTCCCTGGCGCGCCTGATTCCTGCGTTGGGATTGCCGGTGTTCTGGGCCCTGGCCAGCGAAACAGCGGTGGACATTGTCGGGCCGGACTTCGCCGGCCGCGCGATTGAAAAAATCGGCTTCGGCATCGTGTGTGCCACGGTCTTCGGGATCCCGGTGGGCACGCTGATTTCCGATATGTTCGGCTGGCGCACCGCCTTTGGCATTCTCGCGGTGGTGGCGTTCGCCAAGGCCCTGCTGCTGTTTATCTACCTGCCGAAGACCCGGGCAAAAAACGACCAGGTCAGCCTGCGCTCGCAGTTCAAGATCTTGCGCAGCCCGCTGATGCAGGGCCATATCCTGCTGTCGATCCTGGTGTTCAGCGGGATGTTCACCGCCTATACCTATCTAGCCGACATCCTCGAACGCCTGGCGGGTTTTGACGGAACCCTGGTGGGCTGGTGCCTGATGGGCTTTGGCGCGGTCGGCCTGATCGGCAACTCCTTGGGCGGGCGCATGGTCGACCGGCATCCGCTGATCGCTTCGATGGTGTTCTGCGGTTTCATGATCGCCGGCATGGTGGCGCTGGTGCCCGCCATCCATTCCACGATCGGGTTGGCGGCGGCGATGGCGGTATGGGGCGTGACCCAGGCGGCATTGTTTCTGGTCAGCCATGTGCGACTGATGAAGGCCGCACCCCATGCGCCGGCGTTTGCCGCCTCGTTGAACATTGCCGGGGCCAACCTGGGGATTGGCCTGGGGGCGCTGGTGGGCGGCCATGTGATCGACACTTTGGGCCTGGGCAGCCTCGGGTTTGCCGCGGCGGGCTTTATCCTGTTGTCGATCCTGCTGGCGCTGTGGCTGATGACCGCCAAGACCCGCGCCGTCTGCGTCTGAGCCTTCAGGGCAGGGAAGTGAACAGCTCCCGTCTGGCACCTTCGGTAATCGCCACGATGCCGGGGTGCTTGACCTTGCGCTCCACCGAGATTGCATAAAACGACTCGGTCACCGCATCCGTCTGGCCGATCAGCGCCACGCCATACTGGCGCTCCACCTCGTCGGCAATCACGCTCGGCGCGATAAAAATCCCGCTGCCGGATTGGCCAAAGGCCTGCATCAGCGCACTGTCGTCAAATTCCCCGACAATCCGAGGCTGGATCTGCTGCTCGGCAAACCAGCGCAGCAAACGGCTGCGCACCACCGTCTCCGCCCCCGGAATCAACAGCGGCGCACCCTGCAGGCATTGTGGGAAATCGCCGCGATGCTGGTCAGCCAATGCCTGGGTTGCGAAGAAACTGATGCCGCATTCCCCGAGCTTCTGGCTGTAGCCCTTGATGTCCAGGTGCGGCGGCATCGGGCTGTCGGAGATCACCAGGTCCAGGCGCTGGATCGCCAGGTCCGCCAGCAAGCGTTCGAGTTTGTCTTCACGGCAGGTGATGCGGATCGGCTCGCTCAACTCCATGGTTGGCGCAATCAGCCGATAGACGATGGACTTGGGCACCACATCCGCGACGCCAACCCGGAACAGGATCTGCTGCTCATTGGGTTGGGTGCGCAACATCGCTTCAAGCTCATTGCCCAGCTGGAACATCTGCTCGGCATAGGGCAGCGCCTGGCGCCCGGCTTCGGTCAGCTCCAGCTGGCGCCCGACCTTCTGGAACAATGCCACGCCAAAGGTCTGTTCCAGCAGGCTGATCTGCCCGCTGATGGTCTGCGGCGTGAGGTTCAGTTGCTCGCAGGCGCGCACGATGCTGCCGGTCTTGGCGACGACCCAGAAGTAGTGCAGTTGTCGGTAATTGAGCATGGCGGCCAATACTTCGTGAAAACCGAAGTATAAACGAAAAAAATACGAATTTTCCTGAAGTGTTCCCCTGCATAGAATGCGTCGCTATCGAGGGGCCACTACTTGGACCCGACGGTTCTAACGAGGAACGCATCATGAAACTCAATTCCCTGGGCGCAACGGCGTTACTTGGGCTTTCATTAGTCATGCTCAGTGGCTGTGACCAAGCGGAAAAAAGCGCGCAACAACTGCTGGGCAAGGCCACCGAGTCGGCCAAGCAAGTGATTGACGACACCCACCAGGCCGCCGAACAGGCGTTGAGTGACGCGACCAAGGGCTTGATCGCACCGCCGCAAGGCAAGCCGGACAAGCCGGAACAGGAAGACAGCAAGCCTGAGTCCACCTCCCAAGAAACCTGATACCCGCACACAACACCAGGAATGACCTATGGAATACCTTTTACAACTGGCCGCCAGCCCGACCGCGTGGATCGCACTGGCCACCCTGATCGTCATGGAGATCGTGCTGGGGATCGATAACCTGATCTTTATCTCGATTCTCACCAACAAGTTGCCGGTGAAGCACCGGGCCAAGGCCCGCCGCATCGGCATCAGCATGGCATTGATCCTGCGTCTGGGCCTGTTGAGCACCATCGCCTTTATCGTGCAGCTGACCGAGCCGGTCATCGACATCCTGGGGCAGTCGTTCTCCTGGAAAGACATGATCCTGATCGCCGGTGGCCTGTTCCTGGTGTGGAAGGCCACCACCGAGATCCATCACAGCATGGACCCCGAGAAGGAGCATGTGGACACCGGCGCGCCGAGCGTGACCCTGGGCTTCGCCTCGGCGATTGGCCAGATCCTGCTGCTGGACATGGTGTTCTCCATCGACAGCATCATCACCGCCGTGGGCATGACCGAGCACTTGCCGATCATGATCATTGCCGTGGTGGTCTCGGTGATCGTGATGCTGGTGGCGGCCGAGCCGCTGGCCAAGTTCATCAACGACAACCCGACCATCGTGATGTTGGCCCTGGGCTTCCTCATCATGATCGGTATGACGCTGATCGCCGAAGGTTTCGGCGCCCATGTGCCAAAAGGCTATGTGTATGCGGCCATGGCGTTCTCGGCGGCTATCGAATGCCTGAACATGATGCGACGCAACCGGCATAAACGGCTTGCTGCCAAACACTAAGGGCTGAACATAAAGGCCGACTGCATGCAGTCGGCCTTTTGCTGTCTGCTAGAATCCGCCCACTTGACGCCTTGAGGGATACCCATGAACGAGCCGATTCGCCTGACCCAATACAGCCACGGTGCTGGTTGCGGTTGCAAGATCTCACCTCAGGTACTGGAAGTGATCCTCGCCGGCAGTGGCGCACAGAACCTCGACCCCAAGCTCTGGGTAGGCAACGCTTCGCGCGATGACGCGGCGGTGTACGCCATCGACGACGAGCGCGGCGTGGTGTCCACCACCGACTTTTTCATGCCGATCGTCGATGACCCCTTCGACTTCGGCCGCATTGCCGCCACCAATGCCATCAGCGATATCTATGCGATGGGCGGCGATCCGTTGATGGCCATCGCGATTCTCGGCTGGCCGGTCAACGTGCTGGCTCCGGAGATTGCCCGGGAAGTGATTCGCGGCGGCCGTTCCGTGTGTGACGCTGCCGGGATTCCCCTGGCCGGCGGCCACTCCATCGACGCCCCCGAGCCGATCTTCGGCCTGGCCGTCACCGGGCTGGTGGAAAAGCGCCACATGAAGCGCAACGACACCGCCACCGCCGGTTGCCAACTGTACCTGACCAAACCCCTGGGCATCGGCATCCTCACCACGGCCGAGAAAAAGGGCAAGCTGCGCGAGGCCGACGTGGGCCTGGCCCGTGACTGGATGTGCACCCTCAACAAACCCGGCAGCCGTTTTGGCAAGCTGGCCGGTGTCACGGCCATGACCGACGTCACCGGTTTCGGCCTGTTGGGCCACCTGGTGGAAATGGCCGACGGCAGCCAATTAACTGCCCGCATCGAATACGAAAAAGTCCCACGCCTGCCCGGGGTTGAGTACTACCTGGAACAGGGCTGCGTCCCCGGCGGCACCTTGCGCAATTTCGACAGCTACGCCAGCAAGCTGGGGCGCCTGAACGAACTGCACAAGCGCGTGCTGTGCGACCCGCAAACCAGCGGCGGGCTGCTGGTGGCGGTCACCCCCGAAGGCAATGCCGAATTCCTCGCCGTGGCGGCGGAGCTGGGCCTGAACCTTGAGCCGATCGGCGAACTGGTTGAGCGACAGACCAACGCGGTAGAGGTGTTCTGATGCCCATCGACATCACCGATTACCGCGACATCTTTCTCAACGACCGGCCGATGATGGATACCCGCGCGCCGATCGAGTTCATCAAGGGCGCGTTTCCCGGGGTGGTCAACCTGCCGTTGATGACCGACGACGAGCGCGAACGGGTGGGCACCTGTTACAAGCAGCAAGGCCAGCAGGCGGCCATTGTTCTCGGGCACGAACTGGTGTCCGGGGCGATCAAGGCCGAACGTATCGAACACTGGGCGCGTTTTGCCCAGGCCAATCCGGACGGTCTGCTGTACTGCTTTCGCGGCGGGATGCGTTCGCAGATTGCCCAGCAATGGTTGAAAACCGAGGCGGGTATCGACTATCCGCGAGTGGGCGGTGGCTACAAGGCCATGCGGACTTTCCTGCTCGACACGGTTGAAAGCGCCACCGCGCAATGCGACTTCGTACTGTTGGGTGGCATGACCGGTACCGGCAAGACCGAAGTGCTCGGCCAGTTGAACAACGCCCTGGACCTGGAAGGCCACGCCAACCATCGCGGTTCCAGCTTCGGCAAACGCGCCACGGCGCAACCTTCCAACATCGACTTCGAAAACCGCCTGGCGGTGGACCTGCTGAAAAAGCGCGCCACCGGTATCGAGCAGTTTGTGGTCGAGGATGAGAGCCGCATGATCGGCAGCTGCGCGCTGCCGTTGCCCCTGCACAAAGGCATGCAGGGCTTCCCGATGGTCTGGCTGGAAGACAGCGTTGAAGGCCGGGTGGAGCGCATCCTGAAGGATTATGTGGTGGACCTTTGCGCCGAGTTTGTCGCGGTGTTTGGCGACACTGGCCAGGAACTGTTTGCCGAGCGCCTGACCCAGAGCCTGGGCAATATCCACAAGCGCCTGGGCGGCGAGCGGTTTGCGCGGTTGCACGCGATCATGCAGGAAGCATTGGCAGAACAAGCCAGCAGCGGCGCGGTGGATTTGCACCGCGGCTGGATTGAAGGGCTGTTGCGTGAGTACTACGACCCGATGTATGCGTTCCAGCGGGAAAGCAAAGGCGCACGCATCGAGTTTGCGGGAGAGCAAGCGGCGGTGGTGGAGTATTTCCGGGACAGGCTCGCTCGGCGTAAGTAATTGATTGAGTTGGCCGGCCCTTTCGCGAGCAAGCCCGCTCCCACATTCGACCGCATTTATCCTGTAGGAATGCAGGCAAAATGTGGGAGCGGGCTTGCCCGCGAAGAGGCCCTCAAACTCACCCAATCACTACAGGATAAACGCCCCGATCAGCCCACACACCACCCCCATCAGCATGGTCAAGCCGGCCACAGTCACCAGCACCCGCGCATCGAAATCCTTGCGCAGCATCAGCAGCGACGGCAGGCTCACGCTCGGCAGCGTCATCAGCAAGGCCACGGCCGGGCCGGTGCCCATGCCGAGGGTCATCATGGTCTGCACGATGGGGATTTCGGCGGCGGTCGGGATCACGAACAACGTGCCGACAATCGCCAGAGGCACCAGCCACACCAGGCTGTTGGCCATGGCGCCGTCAACGTGGGGAAACAGCCAGACCCGCGCCGCGCCAAGGATCAGCACCGCCAGGATGTACACCGGAATCGTGCTCCAGAACAGCTGCCACAGGGTGCGCAGCCAGCGGGTCAGGAACGGTTCGGTTTCGGCATGGCTGGCCTGGGCCACGGCGTCGAGCGCGGCTTCCGGTACCTGCTCCGGCCGCGCGATGCGTTGCGCCACCAGCGAAACACCCACCACCAGCACGATCCCGGCCACCAACCGCAGCGCGGTAAAGCCCCAGCCCAGCACAAAGCCCATGAACACCAGTGTCGCCGGGTTCAGCACCGGGTTGGCAATCCAGAACGCCAGCGCCGCGCCGACCGAGACTTTCTGCCGACGCATACCGGCCGCCACCGGAGCGGCGCAGCAACTGCACATCATCCCCGGCAGGGCGAACAGCCCGCCACGCAGGGTAGATCCCAGCCCGGCACGGCCAAACAGGCGCAGCAGCCAGTCCCGTGGGATCAGCACTTGCAGCAATGAACCGAGAATGACCGCCAGCACTGCAGCCTTCCAGATCGCCAGGAAATACACCTGGGCATAGGCCAGCGCGGCGGCCAGCGGCGCGCTTTGCTGGTCGTTGAGAATCGAGGCGCCGATGCTGTGGTTGTCTGCCGCGATAAACGCCTTGGCGTAGTAGGGCGACCATTTCACGTAGTAGAGGCCGACGCAGGCCACCAGCAGGAACAGCGCTGGTTTCCACCAGAAGGACCAGCCCCGGGCAGGCTGGGTGGAGGAGAGGTTGGACATGTAGATGATCCGCAGGTGAGTCAATAGCGCAACATCATACGCTGTACAAGGCCGCCTCCGAAGCACTGTGGCGAGGGAGCTTGCTCCCGCTGGAGTGCGAAGCGCTCCCAGAATTTTGGGGCCGCTTCGCAGCCCGGCGGGAGCAAGCTCCCTCGCCACGGGTCTTTAGGGGCGGTCAGATATCGGCGCTGACTTGCGTTGCGTCCGGGCAAGTCTGCTGGCCATTGTCCAGGCCTTGCTTGTAGTTGCGGCTGAGCAGCGAGGCCTTGCCGTTGTGCCAGGTCAGGGTCAACACATACAAGCTATCGAAATCGCTGCCGGACCAATCGTCGGTAATCACATGTTTTTCACCGACGGCCTCGCTTGCCACCTTGTTGATCAAGTCCGGCAGATACCCATGGGACCAGGCAGTGTAGATGACGGCGTTGTGGTATTTGTCTTCCACCAGTTCGTCAGCGAGGGCGCTGGTGTCATTGGCCGAGAACTTGATGTTGACCGGCAACCCGAGCTTGATCGCGCTGGGGCTGATGGTCATCAACGGGCGGATGTAGCTGTAGGAGTTGTCTTTCTCGCCTTCCTCGACATTGCGGGTCGGGTTGGGTGCGAACACGTAGTTGGCGTTGCCGAATTTTTCCGGCAGCACGGTGGCCAGGTTCATCGCACGGTTAAGCCCCTGGCAGTTGAGTTGGCCGAGGCCCCCGGCAGGTTTCTCCCCATGGCGCAGGAACACCAGGGTTTGCACGCCGTCGACCGGCTGGGCGCGGCTGACCCGCGATTCCAGGCTAAGGCCGACCGCGGCGCTCACCAGCAATACCGGCAGCAGGATGTAAGAGTAGCGTTTGAAGCGTTTCGCAAGGCACAGAGGCTTGTAGGTCATGATGGTTCTAAGTCTCGGTGCAGGGATTCAGGGCAAGCAAGCCCAGCCATCGGGCGCTCTTTAAGAGTCCCCCAAGGCAGTTTGGTTCGTTTCGCGGGGGAGATGGGGCGGCATCCTTGCCGTGTGCAGGAGATTAACCCGCAGATGTTGCTGAATTAAGACGGATGCACGATAGGCACCGAACCACTACTCTCCTACTTTTATCAGGAGTCCCATGATGAACTCACTTTCAGACTTCCCCATCACCGCCAAATGGCCGGCCCGGCATCCCGAGCGTCTGCAGCTGTATTCATTGCCCACGCCCAACGGGGTCAAGGTGTCGATCATGCTCGAGGAAATCGGCCTGCCCTACGAGGCGCACAAGGTCAGTTTCGAGACCCAGGACCAGCTTTCCAGCGAGTTCCTGTCGCTGAACCCCAACAACAAGATCCCGGCGATCATCGACCCCAATGGCCCGAGCGGCCAGGCGCTGGGGCTGTTCGAGTCGGGCGCGATCCTGATCTACCTCGCCGAGAAGAGCGGTGAATTGCTTCCCGAAGACCCGGCGATGCGTTACGAGACGATCCAGTGGCTGATGTTCCAGATGGCCGGTATCGGGCCGATGTTCGGCCAGGTGGGGTTCTTCAACAAATTCGCCGGCGCGGCCTACGAAGACAAGCGCCCGCGCGACCGCTACGTCGCCGAGTCGCGCCGCTTGCTGGACGTGCTGGAAAAGCGCCTGTTGGGCCGCACCTGGATCATGGGTGACGAGTACAGCATCGCCGATATCGCCACCTTCCCGTGGGTTCGCAACCTGATCGGCTTCTATGAGTCCGGCGACCTGGTGGGTATTACCGACTTCCCGAACGTACTGCGGGCCCTGGACGGGTTTGTCGCCCGGCCGGCGGTGATCCGTGGCTTGAACATCCCAGCATAAGGACCGGCATGGCTTCTTTCGACTTCAAACAACTGGACGTTTTCAGCAGCGTGGCCGTCAAGGGCAACCCGTTGGCCGTGGTGCTGGGCGCCGACAGCCTGAACGACCAGCAGATGGCGGATTTCGCCAACTGGACCAACCTCAGCGAAACCACCTTCCTGCTCAAGCCCCGTGATCCACGAGCGGACTACCGCGTAAGGATCTTCACGACCCTCAAGGAATTGCCGTTTGCCGGCCATCCGACCCTGGGCAGTTGCCATGCCTGGTTGCTGGCCGGTGGCCAACCCGCTGGGGAGGAGATCATCCAGGAGTGTGAGATCGGCCTGGTGCGCATCCGCCGCCAGGGCGATGAACTGGCGTTTATCGCGCCACCGTTGCTGCGTTCCGGCCCGCTGGAAGCTGAATTGGTCGAGCGCGTGCGTCGGGCCCTGGACCTTGAGCCCGGTGCGATTTTGCGCAGCCAGTGGGTGGATAACGGCGCGGGCTGGCTGGCGGTGATGCTGGCGGATCGCGAGCAGGTACTGGCACTGCGGCCGGACTATTCGCAGTTGCAGGGCTTGGCCGTGGGCGTGATCGCCCCGTGGAATCCCGAGCGGGATGGCGATGAGGCGCAGTTTGAGGTGCGGGCCTTTATTGCCGGCGACGGCGCTCCGGAAGATCCGGCCACCGGCAGCCTGAACGCCGGTGTCGCCCAGTGGTTGCTGGGCGAGGGTTTGGCGCCCAGTTGCTATGTGGTCAGCCAGGGCACCGCCATGGGCCGCGCCGGGCGAATCCGCGTTGAACACAGCGGCGAGGAAATCTGGGTCGGCGGCGCGGTTGCCGTTTGCATTGAAGGCCGTCTACAGCTCTAGATCAATGCAATTGTTACCAAGCCTGCAATAAACTGTTCCGCACTTGGCGTTTGTGCTCTGCGGTGCACGAGGCATAAGCTTTCGCCCCAAAGATTTTTGGCCTGCCTTTTTTCAGGAGCATCAATGTCCAGCCAGTTCCCCGAAGCCCGTCCACGCCGCCTGCGCCGCTCCCCGGAGTTGCGTGGCCTGTTCCAGGAAAGCGAATTCACCCTCAATGACCTGGTGCTGCCGATCTTCGTTGAAGAAGAAATCGACGACTTCGTGCCGATCACCAGCATGCCCGGGGTGCAGCGCATTCCCGAGTCGAAGCTGGCCGGCGAGATCGAACGCTATGCCAAAGCCGGGATCAAGTCGGTGATGACCTTCGGTGTGTCCCACCACCTGGACGCCTCGGGCAGTGACACCTGGCAAGAGCGTGGCCTGGTGTCGCGCATGTCCTCGATCATCAAGGATGCGGTGCCGGAAATGATCGTGATGTCCGACACCTGCTTCTGCGAGTACACCGACCACGGCCATTGCGGCGTGATGCACGGCGCCGAAGTCGACAACGACCGCACCCTGGTCAACCTTGGCAAGCAAGCTGTGGCCGCCGCCCGTGCCGGTGCCGATGTGATCGCGCCGTCTGCCGCGATGGACGGGCAGGTCCAGGCCATTCGCCGGGCCCTGGATGAAGCAGGCTTCAGCCATATCCCGATCATGGCCTATTCCACCAAGTTCGCCTCGGCCCTCTACGGCCCGTTCCGCGAAGCCGGCGGCAGCGCGCTGAAGGGCGATCGCAAGAGCTACCAGATGAACCCGATGAACCGTCGCGAAGCGGTGCGCGAATCGTTGCTGGATGAGCAGGAAGGTGCGGACGCGCTGATGGTCAAGCCGGCCGGCGCGTACCTGGACATCATCCGCGACATCCGCGAAGCCTCGCGTTTGCCGGTGGCGGCGTACCAGGTCAGCGGCGAGTACGCGATGATCAAGTTCGGCGCCCAGGCGGGTGCGATCGACGAAGCCCGCGTAGTGCGGGAAACCCTGGGCTCGATCAAGCGCGCCGGTGCGGACTTGATCTTCACCTACTTCGCGATGGACCTGGCACTCGCCGGGATCTAAGTAACCTGTGGCGAGGGAGCTTGCTCCCGCTGGGGCGCGCAGCGGCCCTGAAAATGGGCCTGCTGCGCAGTCCAGCGGGAGCAAGCTCCCTCGCCACAAGAAGGCTGTTCGCGGCTGCTTGCAACTTAGCGCTGGGCAAACGCCAGGTTCAGCCCCAACCCCGCAAACGCCGCTGCAAAACTGCGGCGCAGCCAGTTCTGTACACGTGGCGATTCGATCACCGCGTGGCGGAACACATTGGCCAGCAGGCCATAAATCACAAACACCGCAAACGTCATCGCCATGAATACACTGCTCAGCAACAGCATTTGCAGGGCCGGTGCGCCCGCGCCCGGGGTGACGAATTGCGGCAGGAACGCCAGGAAGAAAATCGTCAGCTTGGGGTTCAGAATATTCAGCAACAGGCCCCGCACCATCAGGCTGCGGGCGCTGGAAAGCGTCGGTGTGTCGTTCATGGCAAAGGCCGTTCGGTCCCGCCAGGTGGCGTAGGCGAGGTACAGCAAGTAGGCGGCCCCGGCATACTTGAGGGCTTCGAACGCCAGGGCGCTGGTATGCAGCAGGGCGGACAGCCCAAGCACGGAGGCCAACAAGTGCGGGACGATCCCGGCGGTGCAGCCCAGCGCGGCGAACACACTGGCGCGCTTGCCGGCGGTCAGTCCGGTGGACACGGTGAAGATCACGCCGGTGCCGGGAATGAGCACGACGATCAGGCAGGTGATCAGGAAGTTCAGGCTAAGCATGGCATTCAAACTCCTTGTAGGAACGACGGGTGCCTGATCCTTTCACGTCCTGGTTTTTTTGGCGAGAGCAGCAGGTCGGCGAACCCCGGTTAGACTTACCGGTCGATATCTGCCAAGACTGGCCCATCGTCACCCAAGGAAGCCCCATGCATTCATCCCGCCTCATCCTGTGCCTGACCACCTTGCTGGTGCTGGCCGGCTGCTCCAGCCAGCGCACCCAGCAATTGCCCGAGCGCAGCGAAGCCGAGGTAAAGGCGCAGATCGTGCGGCTGATGCCGGCCAGCGTGCCGGATCGTGGCGGCTGGGCCCAGGACATCTACACCGCCTTCAATACGCAGAAAATCTACCCCAGCACGGAAAACATCTGCGCGGTATTGGCCGTGACCGAGCAGGAGTCCACCTATCAGGTTGACCCGCCGGTACCGAACATGGGCAAGATCGCCCAGGACGAAATCCTGCGCCGCGCCGCTAAAGTCCACGTGCCGGCGGTGCTGGTGCGCACGGCGCTGCAACTGCGCTCGCCCACCGGCAAATCCTACGCGGAGCGCTTGAGTGCTGCGCGCACCGAGCGGGATTTGAGTGGAATCTTTGACGACTTCATCAGTGTCGTGCCCTTGGGCAATACGCTGTTTGGCGGCTTCAACCCGGTGCATACCGCAGGCCCGATGCAGGTCAGCATCGACTTCGCACAGAAGCAGGCCCGGGATTATCCCTACACCGTGGATGGCAGCATCCGCCGGGAAGTGTTTACCCGCCGAGGCGGCATGTACTTTGGCATCACCCATCTGCTGGGCTACCCGGTGCATTACGACCAGATGCTGTACCGCTTCGCCGATTTCAATGCCGGTTGGTACGCCAGCCGCAATGCGGCATTCCAGGCAGCGGTCAGCCGGGTCTCGGGCGCCAATCTGGCGTTGGATGGCGACCTGATCAACTACGGCTCGTTCCTGCCAGGCACCACCGAGCTGGCAGTGCGCTCTCTGGGCAAGGCGCTGGACATGCGCAACCCGAGCATCCGCAGCCAGCTGGAGCAGGGCGAGCGCCTGGATTTTGAAGACACCACCCTGTACCAGCGGGTGTTCGCCCTGGCCGACAAGGCCGCCGGCAAACCGGTGCCGCGGGCGATCCTGCCGGGCATCGTGCTGAAAAGCCCGAAGATCACCCGCAACCTCACCACGGCCTGGTTTGCCAAGCGCGTGGATGAGCGTTATCAGCGCTGCATGAAGCGTTAGGCTTATCACCGGGGATTTACCGGGCTGATGTTGATGGTCCGGATGGCTGCGGTGGGATACACCTCCAGCCTTGTCCCCAAGGAAGAACCTGACATGACTGCCCATGCCATCCCCGAAGGCTTTGCTCCGCTGCGTCGCAGCAGCCCACTCCTGGACCTGCTTGGCCCGGTGTATAGCCGAGGTGAGGGCTTGCAGCTGGAAATCGGCCTGCGCGCCGACAACCGCCACGCCAACGGACGCGGCACCGTGCACGGTGGCGTGCTGGCCACCCTGGCGGATGTGGGCATGGGCTACGCCATGGCGTTTTCCAGCGAGCCGCCGCTGCCGTTGATCACGGCGAGCATGACTCTGGATTATCTCGGCGCGGTGCAGGTGGGTGAGTGGATCGAGGTGCGGTTGGAACACCACAAGCGTGGGCGGCAGATGGCGTTTGCCACGGTCAGCGTGCAGGTCGGGGAGAAGGTGGTGGTGCGGGCAAATGCGGTGTTTGCGGTGCCCCAGGCGCGGGACTGACCGATAAAGAAAAGGCCCGGTTTTCGTGGAACCGGGCCTTTTCCATGTTGCTCTTTGAAATCAGCTGCGTTCAAGGGCCAGGGCTACACCTTGCCCGCCACCGATGCACAGGGTGGCCAGGCCTTTCTTGGCGTCACGCTTGATCATTTCATGCAGCAGGGTCACCAGCACACGGCAGCCTGACGCGCCAATCGGGTGGCCGATGGCAATCGCGCCGCCGTTGACGTTGACCTTGGCCGCGTCCCATTCCAGCTCTTTGCCCACCGCCAGTGACTGCGCGGCAAAGGCTTCGTTGGCTTCGATCAGGTCCAGGTCGCCCAGGCTCCAGCCGGCCTTGTCCAGGCAGCGGCGGGTGGCCGATACCGGGCCAATGCCCATGATCGCGGGATCGACGCCGGCGTTGGCGTAGCTGGCGATTCGGGCCAACACTGGCAAGCCGAGCGCCTTGGCTTTGTCCGCGCTCATCAGCAGCACGGCAGCCGCGCCGTCGTTGAGGCTGGATGCATTGCCGGCGGTGACCGTGCCGTCTTTCTTGAAGGCCGGCTTGAGCTTGGCCAGGGATTCGGCGGTGGTGCCCGCCCGTGGCTGTTCGTCCACGGCGAAGGCCACCGGGTCGCCCTTGCGCTGGGGAATCAGGATCGGTGTGATCTCATCGCTGAAACGCCCGGCTTCAATGGCCGCCGTGGCTTTTTGCTGGGAGGCGGCGGCGAAGGCGTCCTGGGCTTCACGGCTGATGCCGTACTTGTCCACCAGGTTCTCGGCGGTGATGCCCATGTGGTAGTCGTTGAACGCATCCCACAGACCGTCGGTGATCATGCTGTCGATCATCTTCGCATGGCCCATGCGCAGGCCGGTGCGGGCGGCCGGCAATACGTACGGGGCCAGGCTCATGTTCTCCATGCCGCCGGCGATGATTACCTCGGCATCGCCGCAACGGATCGCTTGTGCGCCCAGGTGCAGGGCCTTGAGCCCCGAGCCGCAGACCTTGTTCAGGGTCAGCGCCGGCACGGCGTGGGGCAGGCCGGCGAGGATCGAGGCCTGGCGGGCCGGGTTCTGGCCGCTGCCGGCGGTGAGCACCTGGCCAAGGATCACTTCATCCACGAGTGCCGGGTCGATGCCGGTCTGCTCCAGCAGGCGACGAATCACCGCAGCCCCCAGCTCCGGGGCCGGGATGCTTGCCAGCGAACCTTGGAAGCTGCCCACGGCGGTGCGGGTGGCAGCAACAATCACGACGTCTTGCATGGAATCTGTCCTCACTGGAAGTGCATTTCTGGAACGTGGTCCGGGACGATCAGTTTACCGGCTGTCTTGCTGACGATCTCTTCAACACTGACGCCAGGTGCGCGTTCCTTGAGGACAAAAGCGCCATTTTCGATTTCCAGGTAGGCCAGGTCCGTCAGCACGCGCTTGATGCAGTTGGCGCCGGTCAGCGGCAGGCTGCAGCGGCTGAGCAACTTGGACTCACCGTCCTTGGACGCGTGGGTCATGATCACGATGATGTTCTCGGCACCGGCCACCAGGTCCATCGCGCCGCCCATGCCCTTGACCAGCTTGCCGGGGATCATCCACGAGGCGATGTTGCCTTGTACATCGACCTCAAACGCGCCGAGCACGGTCAGGTCGACGTGGCCGCCGCGAATCATCGCGAAGGATTCGGCCGAGGAGAAGATCGACGCGCCAATGCGCGCGGTGACGGTCTGTTTGCCAGCGTTGATCATGTCGGCATCGATGGTTTCTTCAGTAGGAAACGGACCCATGCCCAGCAGGCCGTTTTCCGACTGCAGCATGACCTCCATGCCTTCTGGGATGTAGTTGGCCACCAGGGTCGGAATGCCGATGCCGAGGTTGACGTAGAAACCGTCCTGCATTTCGCGGGCGACGCGTTGAGCCATTTGTTCGCGGGTAAGAACCATTTTTTGTCTCCTTATTATCTGGGCTGGTGGATTATTTGCGGAGGGTGCGCTGTTCGATGCGCTTCTCGAAGGTGCCGCAAATGATCCGGTCGACGTAGATCCCTGGGGTGTGGATATGCGCCGGGTCCAGCTCGCCCGGTTCGACGATTTCTTCGACTTCGACCACGGTGATCCTGCCGGCGGTGGCGGCCAGCGGGTTGAAGTTCTGGGCGGTATGGCGATAGATCACATTGCCGAAGTGGTCGGCTTTCCAGCCTTTGACGATGGCGAAGTCGCCGGTGATGGATTCTTCCATCAGGTACGGGCGACCGTTGAACTCGCGGGTTTCCTTGCCTTCAGCGACTGGCGTGCCGACGCCGGTGGCGGTGAAGAAGGCCGGGATGCCGGCACCGCCTGCGCGCAGTTTTTCGGCGAGGGTGCCTTGGGGCGTCAGGACCACTTCGATTTCGCCGCTGAGCAGTTGCTTCTCGAACAGGGCGTTTTCACCGACGTAGGACGCGAAGACCTTGCTGATCTGCTTGCCTTCCAGCAGCAGGCCCAGGCCGAAGCCGTCGACGCCGCAGTTGTTGGAGACCACGGTCAGGTTGCGGGTGCCTTTGCGCTTGATTTCGGCAATGAGGTTTTCCGGGATGCCGCACAGGCCAAAACCACCGGCAAGAACCGTCATGCCATCTTCCAGGCCTGCCAGCGCCTCTTCATAGGACGCTACGCGTTTATCAAAACCTGCCATATGCACCTCTTTTATTGTTTGTGGGCCAGCCATATGAACCGAGTGTTGCGCCGACGGATTGATTTGTTAAGTTGTTTTTTAAGGTTGATTGATTTAAAAAACAGCATAGTCCTCAGCCATCGGGAGAAGCTTCATGACAGTTAAACAGATGCGCGCCTTTCTTGCCGTGGCCCAGACCTTGAGCTTTGCGGCCGCCTGTGAGCGTTTGCATCTTTCCCAGTCGGCCTTGAGCCTGACCATCAAAGGCCTGGAAGAAGGCCTGGGCGGGCGCCTGTTCAGCCGCAATACGCGCAATGTCGCGCTGACCCCTGAAGGCGAATCCCTGCTGCCCCTGGCCCGGCGCTTGATCGCCGACTGGGACAATGCCGAGGATGAGTTGCGCCAGCGTTTTACCTTGCAGCGCGGGCGGGTAACAGTGGCGGCGATGCCGTCGTTTGCCGGAAACCTGCTGCCACCGATCCTGAAGATTTTTCGCGCGCGCTATCCCCAGGTCAACGTAACGGTGAATGACGTGATCAACGAGCAGGTGCTGGAAATGGTCCGCGATCGCCAAGTGGAGTTGGGCGTGGCGTTTGAACCGTCGGAAAGCTCATCGCTGGTGTTCACCCCGCTGTATGTGGACCGCTTTGTGGCGGTGGTGCCCGGTGACTCGCCATTGGCACGCCGCTCCGATATCGCCTGGCACACCCTGCTGGAACAACCCTTCATCACCTTGCAGCGCCCGTCCACGGTACGAGTGATGCTTGAAGAACACCTGAAGGCGCTGGACCTGAAGCTGCCCGTAGCCCTGGAGAGCCATCAACTGGCGACGGTGGGCAAGATGGTTGCCAGTGGCTTGGGCGTGAGTGCAGTGCCGGCGTTGTGTGCACGCCAAATGCAGGAAGCAGGCGCTCATTGCATCACCTTGAGCGATCCGGTGATCGAACGGCCGATTGGTGTACTGACCAAGCCCGGCCACGAACTTTCAGCGGCGGCCCAGGCCATGTTTGATATTTTTTGCGATGAAGCGGGGAAGGGGCGTTTCCCGGCGTTGTTGCAATAACCGTCGGCCATAAAAAAGCCTGCTCGTTTTAAGCGAGCAGGCTTAAGTGATAAGTGCGTAGTTATCAGCAGTATCTGTCGATCACCTTAACTTGCGAATGGCCTTTAAGGTTCTGCCACTCGGTATTAAGTGTATGGAAGACCTGCTCGATAAAGTTGCGATCGGCGGCGGCTTTCTTGCCGACATAACCCTGGCCGCGGCGGTACATCTTCAGGCGCGCTGCCAGTTCACGGTTATTCCTGTCGAACTCTTCTTCCACGGTGTGGGGCGCCAGGCAGTCAATATGGACCTGGCCCGATTTACCAATCCAGAGGATATGGTCGTCGAGCGTGTCTTTCTGCGCTGCGAACATCTCAGCCAATTCATCGATAGTTGGTTGGTTGTTCAGATTCATGTGTAAGCCCCTTGACCAGTTGGCGATCTCTAGTTGATCCGTTAAAACTACTAAGTTGTCTCCGGCTCAGAAAACCGGGCGTCAGCGACTGTCTGCCGAATACGGGCAGGGTCTTGAACCGATGCATGTAGTCTTGCTGATGATCTGCTACGCAATGGTTTCATAACGAAGACAAGCAGCGTTTGAGCTACTTGTACCGATCCTTTCGGGCCGGTCAGCTTCATCAATCTGCCTTGTGGGCAGTGCACATCCGGAAAAAACAGCTCGGCGGTCAGACGAGCTTGTTCAAAACGCGTGTTACCAACGCTCCCGATCCGGGAGACGCTTGAATCATGCAATTACAAAACGGTTACGTCAACGATTATGTAGTGATTATTTTTGAGCACTACATAAATCCTTGCAGGGCGGGGGTGTGAGCGGAAAACGTGACTTGGGCGTCACTTTTCGTGCGGGCAGGTCGCGGGATCCGGGGGCTTTTTGTGGCGAGGGAGCTTGCTCCCGCTGGGGTGCGAAGCGCCCCCACCAGGCTGACTGCGGTTCTGCAGGAATCATTCGGTTGTCGGTTTTGGGGCTGCTGCGCAGCCCAGCGGGAGCAAGCTCCCTCGCCACAGAAAAGCAGGATTGGGCTATCCCAGGCGTTCTGCCAGCAACGGCAACAAACGTTCGCAGGAGGCTTCGATCTTGAGTTGCAGCAACTCATCGCCCCGTGTCTTGCCCAGATTGATGGCAATCACGGGCTTGCCTTGCTCGACCATCGCCTTGCACAACCGAAACGCTGAATACGCCATCAGCGACGAACCCACCACCAGCAATCCTTCTGCGTCATCCACCGCCGCCATCGCCTTGGCTGCCGTGCCCTGGGCGACGTTCTCGCCGAAAAACACCACATCCGGCTTCAACCGTTGCCCACCGCAATGGGGGCAGAGGGGCACCTGGAAGCGTCCTTCAAAGGCCGGGTCCAGCAGGGTGTCACCGTCGGGGGCTTGGACGGCATCCACACCCGCCAGGTACGGATTCTCCGCTTCCATTTGGCGCTGGATCAGGTCCCGTTCGCTGGTCTGCTGGCAATCCAGACATAGCACCCGGTGCAGGCTGCCGTGGAGTTCGATCACATCATGGCTGCCAGCCTGGTCGTGCAGGGTGTCAACGTTCTGGGTGATCAGCCCGGTAATGCGCTGGCGTTGCTGCAGAGTGGCCAGGGCGATATGCGCCGCGTTCGGCTGCGCGACACGCACCCTCGGCCAGCCGAGCATCGCCCGCGCCCAGTAGCGGCGGCGCGCCTGCGGGGTTGCCAGGAACTCCTGGTACATCATCGGTGCCTTGCCCCGGCGCACGCCTTCGCTGTCGCGATAATCGGGAATCCCCGAAGAGGTGCTGATACCCGCACCGGTCAGCACCAGGAAGCGCCGTTGGGCCATGGCCCGGTGCAGGCTGTCGAGTTGGTTATCGACTTGATGTTGCAGGGTATCGAGCATGGGTTCCCCAATGATTATTCGCCGCGAATGTACTGCTCCAGCTGTTTGATCAGGTCGGCCTGTTCGGCAATCGCTTCCTTGACCAGGTCGCCGATGGACAGCAAGCCAAGCAGTTCGCCATTCTCCACCACAGGCAGGTGCCGCAGATGTCGGTCGGTCATGATCGTCATGCACGTCTCGACAGTCTGGTGAGTGTCGACGGTGATCACCGGTGAATTCATGATCTCGTGGGCTTTGGTCGTCACCGAAGACAATCCATGGAGGATGACCTTACGGGCATAGTCTCGTTCACTGATGATGCCCACCACCTTGCCGTCCTGGAGCACTGGCAAGGCCCCGACGTTTTTCGAAGCCATCACGATCAAGGCCTCAAATACCGTATGGTCGTGGGGGATGGTGTGGACTTGATGGTTATGCTGGTCTTTGGACTTCAGCACTTGGGCAACGGTTTTCATGGAGGCCACTCCGGTGTTGTTATTGTTGGGAGGTTAGCAGGCCCTACAGAATCCTGGATGGCCTGCAGCAGGGCAAGGTCCAAAGCGGCATACATCCCGTCGAAAAACGTCATTGTCGCGATTTCTTAGTGCTTCTCAGCCTTTGTTTGCCGGTTTCGCCGCCCGCTTCGGGCTGGTGGCCGTCTTGCGCTTGGCCGGTTTGCGTTTGTTTTTCCACGGTGTGGCACCCCGTCCTGCCGGGCTGGCCGGACCGCTGATGGTCAGACGCATGCCGGTGCAGCGGGTGACTTGCTTGCTCATCCACGCCGCCTGTTTGGCGACGAACTCTTCCAGGCTCATCTCGCCGCTTTGTACCATGTCCAGTGCCTGCTCCCAGATAGCGGTGGTACCGGGGTCGGCAATTGCCCGTGGCACTGCATCAATCAGGCTGAACGCGGCAGGCGTTGCCGACAGCGCCTTGCCGTTTTTCACCAGGTAGCCGCGGTCCAGCAGGCCCTGGATGATCCCGGCGCGGGTGGCTTCGGTGCCGATCCCGGTGGTGTCCTTGAGCTTTTGCTTGAGCAGCGGGTCTTCCACCAGCTTGGCGACGTTTTTCATCGCCTTGATCAGGTCGCCTTCGGTGAAGGGTTTGGGTGGCTGGGTCCACAGGTCCTTGAGGTTGACCTTGGCCACGGCGTAGTCCTGCCCCTGAACCAGTGTTGGCAAGGACTGCGGCGCAGGTGCTTCACGGCCCTTGGCCGGCGCCAATGCTTCCGGCAATGCGCGTTTCCAGCCAGGCTCGACGATGACTTTACCGACAGCCCGCAAGGCTTCACCGGCACAATCGAAATCTGCCTGGGTACGGTCGTATTCGTGGTTGGGCAGGAACTGCGCGAGATAGCGGGCGCGAATCAGGGTGTAAACCGCGCGATGCTTGCCGGTCAGTTGCCCGACATCCTTGCCGGCGCCGGTGGGAATGATGCCGTGGTGAGCGCTGACCTTGGCGTCGTTCCAGGCTCGGGAGCGTCGCTTCGGATCGATATGTGGCATCAATTCATTCACCGCCGGATCGGCCCGCCCCAGCGCCGCGAGAATTTTCGGCGCGTCGCCGTGCTGGCTCAGGGGCAGGTAGCCGCAATCGCTGCGTGGGTAAGTGATGACCTTGTGGGTTTCGTAGAGCGACTGGGCAACATCCAGGGTTTCCTGGGCGCCGAGGCCAAGCTTTTTCGAGCAGATTTCCTGCAGGGTGCCGAGGTCGAAGGGCAGGGGCGCGACGTCGCGCATGCGCTCGGTACGCAGTTTGACCAGTCGCGCACTGGCGGCGTTGCTCATGGCATTGGCGGCGTCCCGGGCAAGCTGCGGATTGAGGCAGCGGCCCTGATCGTCACAGGCGTCTTCTGTTGCGCGCCACTGCGCCGTAAAGGTGATGTCGTCGTGGAGCAGATCCACATCGATGGCCCAATAAGCGACGGGTACAAAGTCGGCAATGCTGCGGTCCCGGTCCACTACCAGGCGCAAGGTCGGGGTTTGCACACGGCCGACCGGCAACACGCCCTGGTAGCCGGACTGTTGGCCCAGCAGGGTAAACAGACGGCTCATGTTCATCCCGATCAGCCAGTCGGCACGGGAGCGGCCAAGGGCCGAATGGTAGAGGCTGAAGGTTTCAGCACCGGGCTTCAACGAGGCCAGGGCCTTGCGGATCGACGCGTCGTCGAGCGCCGAGAGCCATAGCCGCTGGATGGGGCCGCGATAACGGCAATGCTCCACCAGCTCACGGGCGATCATCTCGCCCTCACGGTCGGCATCGGTGGCGATCACCAGTTCCTTGGCTTCCCCCAGCAGACGCTTGACCGCCTTGAACTGGCTGGCAGTCTTGGGCTTGACCAGCATCTTCCACTTTTCGGGGATGATCGGCAGGTCGGCCAGCACCCAGCGCTTGTACTTGGCGTCGTAGCTGTCGGGCGGGGCGGTTTCCAGCAGGTGGCCGATGCACCAGGTCACCGTCACGCCTGAACCCAGCCAACAACCGTCGCCACGCCGGGTCGCGCCGAGCACGGCGGCGATATCCTTGGCCTGGGACGGTTTTTCACAGAGGAACAGCCGCATGGTCACCACATTCGCTACGCAATTGAATGGGGAGCAGGATGAGCAATAAATCAGAATTGGGCAACTTTTATCTGGATGGATATACAGCAATTTGTGTGTCTGGTGCTAAACCCAATGTGGGAGCGGGCTTGCTCGCGAATGCGGTGTATCAGTCAACCTATCCGGCGACTGACACCCCGCTTTCGCGAGCAAGCCCGCTCCCACACTGAAACTCCAGCGTCGGCCGGATCGACGTTTAGTTATTGTCGATATCGACGTTCTTGGTTTCTTTCAGGCAAATCAGCCCCACGATCAGGCTCACCCCGGTAATGACCACCGGGTACCACAGCCCATAGAAAATATCCCCGGTGTACACCACCAGCGCAAACGACACCGTCGGCAGGAACCCACCAAACCAGCCATTCCCGATGTGGTATGGCAGCGACAGCGAGGTGTAGCGGATGCGTGTCGGGAACAGCTCCACCATCAGCGCTGCCAGCGGGCCGTAGCACATGGCGGCGATCAGGATCAGCGCGACAATCAGCAGCACCACCATGGTTTTGTTGACCTGGGCCACATCAGCCGATTGCGGATAACCCGCCAGGGTCACCGCGCCTTTCAGGGCGGCTTCGTCGTAACCGTCGATACGCACATCACCCACGCTCACCTGCACCGCGCTGCCCGCCGGGGCGGCCGCGCTTTCGTACGGCAGGCCCTGTTTCACCAGGAAGGTCTTGACCTTGTCGCACGGGCTGTCAAAACGCGCCTTGCCCACCGGGTCGAACTGGAAGGTGCAGGTGGCCGGGTCTGCCAATACGGTGATCGGCGACTGGCGGCTGGCGTGGTCCATCGCCGGGTTGGTGTAGTGCGCCAGGCCCTTGAAGATCGGGAAGTACAGCGCGGTGGCCAGCAGCAGGCCGACCATCAACACCGGCTTGCGCCCCAGCTTGTCCGAAAGCCAGCCGAAGAAGATGAAGAACGGCGCACCAATCACCACGCTGATGATCAGCAGCATGTTGGCCAGTGCCGGATCCATCTTCAAAAACTGTGTGAGGAAGAACAGCACATAAAACTGCGCGGCATAGAACGTCACTGCCTGGCCGGCGTTGATGCTGAACAGCGCAATCAGCACGATCTTGAGGTTTTCCCATTTGCCGAACGACTCGCGGATCGGGGCCTTGCTGGCCTTGCCTTCCTCTTTCATTTTCAGGAACGCCGGCGACTCGTGCAGGCTCAGGCGGATCCAGGTGGAGATGCCCAACAGCACGATCGACAGCAGGAACGGCAGGCGCCAGCCCCACACTTCGAATTGGTCGCCGGTGAAGTAACGGCACGCCAGCACCACCAGCAGCGACAGCAGCAGGCCGAGGGTCGCGGTGGATTGAATCCAGCTGGTGTGGAAGCCGCGTTTGCCCGCCGGGGCGTGCTCGGCCACGTAAGTGGCTGCACCGCCGTACTCGCCGCCCAGCGCCAGGCCCTGGAGCATGCGCAGCGCGACGAGGATGATCGGTGCGGCAATGCCGATGCTCGAATAGGTCGGCAGCAGGCCGACGCAGAAAGTCGCCAGGCCCATCAGGATGATGGTGGCGAGGAAGGTGTACTTGCGCCCGATCATGTCACCCAGCCGACCGAACACCAGCGCGCCGAACGGGCGCACCACAAAGCCGGCGGCGAAGGCCATCAGGGCAAAGATAAACGCCGTGGTGTCGTTGACCCCGGCAAAGAACTGCTTGCTGATTACCGCCGCGAGTGCGCCATAGAGGAAGAAGTCATACCACTCGAACACCGTCCCGAGGGAGGAGGCGAAGATGACTTTCTGTGTGTCGTTGCTGTCTCGCGCCTTGGTGGCGGAGCCCAGGGGTTGAGCGTGTTCTGACATTTGGGTAGCCCTCACAGTGATTATTTATTGTTGTTCCACTGTCGGCGCCGAATCGGCGCCGCTGTTCAGATTGCGGTGATCAGTTCTTTCTCCGGGGCGAGGCTCCTTGTGTTCGGCGAAAGGATAAGCTGCGCGGCTTTTTCCGCGATCATCAGCGTCGGTGAGCAGGTGTTGCCTGAAGTGATGCGGGGCATGACCGACGCGTCGGCGATGCGCAGGCCGGGAACCCCGTGCACTCGCAGTTGGGCGTCGACCACCGCGTCCTTGTCGCTGCCCATGCGGCAGGTGCCCACTGGATGGAAAATCGTGGTGCCAATGCGGGCGGCGGCTTCCTGCAGCTGTTCGTCCGTCTGCAGTTCTGTGCCGGGCAGGTACTCCACCGGGTTGAATTGCTTCAGGGCCGGCGCCGAGACGATGCGCCGGGTCAGGCGAATGGCGTCGGCGGCTACCCGCAGGTCTTCCGGATGGCTGAGGTAGTTGGGGCGGATCAGCGGTGCGTCTGCCGGGTTGGCCGAGCGAATGTCGATGCGGCCACGGCTTTGCGGGCGCAAGTCGCACACCGAAGCGGTGAAGGCCGGGAACCCGTGCAGTGGTTCGCCAAAGCGCTCCAGGGACAGCGGTTGCACGTGGTATTCGAGGTTGGCCGACGTCTGCTCCGGCCCGGAGCGGGCAAACGCGCCAAGCTGGCTGGGGGCCATGGACAACGGGCCGCTGCGGTCGTACAGGTAGCGCAGGCCCATGCCCATCTTGCCCCACACGGTGCCGGCGATCTGGTTCAGGGTGCGGGCGTTTTCCAGCTTGTAGATCAGGCGCAGTTGCAGGTGATCCTGCAGGTTGCCGCCCACTCCGGGTAACTCGTGCAGCACATCGATGCCCAAAGGCTTGAGCACGCTGGAGGGGCCGATACCGGAGCGTTGCAGGATGCCGGGCGAACCTACGGAGCCGGCGCACAGGATGATTTCCTTGCGCGCCCGCCACGTGACTGGCTGGCCTTGCTGGCGAGCAACCACCGCCGCCGCACGGCCGTTCTCCAGGAGTACGCGGTCGACTTCAACCTCGGTCATCACCGTCAGGTTGGGCCGCTGGCGGATCGGTTTGAGAAACGCCTTGGCCGCATTCCAGCGCACGCCGGATTTCTGATTGACCTGGAAATAGCCACAGCCTTCGTTGTCGCCCTGGTTGAAGTCGCTGATGCTGTCGATACCGCTTTGCTGCGCCGCGTCACGAAACGCATCGAGGATCGGCCAGTGCAGGCGCTGTTGCTCAACCCGCCATTCACCGCCGTCACTGTGAAATTGCGAGGCACCGGCAAAATGGTTTTCGCTCTGCTTGAACAGCGGCAGCACATCCTTCCACGCCCAACCGGGATTGTCCTCGGCCCAGCCGTCGTAATCCCGGGCCTGGCCGCGCATGTAGATCATGCCGTTGATGGACGAGCACCCGCCCAGCACCTTGCCGCGCGGGTAGCTCAGCGCTCGGCCTTGCAGGCCTTCCTCGGCTTCGGTCTTGAAGCACCAGTCGGTGCGCGGGTTGCCGATGCAGAACAGGTAGCCGACGGGAATGTGGATCCAGGGGTAGTTATCGCGACCGCCTGCTTCAAGCAGCAAGACGCGATGGGCAGGGTTGGCAGACAGTCGATTGGCCAGCAGGCAGCCCGCCGGGCCGGCGCCTACCACCACGTAATCGTATTCAGCAGCTGCAGAATGCATCTGTGACCTCGCTTGTTTTTCTTATTGGTCCCATCCTAGTTGTTAGTTTTCGTCTTAAAAATGTTAGTTTTTACCCAGCTGCTGTGCGTTTTTAGACAACGCTGCTGTTCAGGGGAAGAAGGGGAAGGCATGTTCGACTGGAATGATCTGCGGTTCTTTCTTGAGTTACAGCGTAGCGGACGCTTGCTCACGGCGGCGCAACGCCTGAAAACCACCCACGCCACCGTGGCCCGGCACATCGAGGCCATCGAGAAAAGCCTGGGCACTGCGCTGTTCGTGCAGCACGCCCAGGGTTACGAACTCACGCCCTCCGGCGAAGCCCTGCTCAAACATGCCGAAGCCATGGAAAACGTGGCGCTGCTGGCCGAAGAAGAACTGACCCATTCCGCCGCGCCCCTGGGCAAGATCCGCCTGGGGGTGGCCGAGGGTTTGGGCGTGATGTTCCTGGCCAGTCGCATGGGCGGCCTGTTCGAACGCTACCCGGGCCTGGAAGTGGAACTGCTGGCAGTGCCACGGTTTGTCAGCATCCTCAACCGCGAAGCGGAAATCAGCATCCACCTCGAACGCCCCAGCGTCGACCAACTGGTGACCCGCAAACTCACCGACTACCGCCTGGCGCTCTACGCCAGCCGCAGCTACCTGGACCGCACACCGCCGATTGAAAAACGCGAGGACCTGGCGGTGCACGCCTGGATCGATTACGTCGACGATTTACTGTTCAGCCAGGAACTGAAATTCCTCAGCAGTTTCTGCCGCAACCCCAAAGTGGTGTTCCACAGCACCAGCGTGATCGCCCAGCACCAGGCGGCGCGCTCGGGGTTGGGAATTGCCGTATTGCCCTGCTTCATGGCGGCGAGCGACCCGGACCTGGTGCCGCTGCTGCCGGCGGAGAGCATCCAGCGCAGCTACTGGATCAGCTCCCGGCGCGAGCTGCACAAGTCGGTCAGGTTGCGGGTGTTGTGGGATTACCTGGTGGAACTCTGCGCGCGGGAGCAAGGGGTTTTGCTGGGGGAGGGTTAGAGCTTCACCACCTGATGCACCTGCTCACCACAGGCACGGATCTCCTTGATCATTTTTTCAAACGGCGCGCTGACAATTTCATCGTGGGTCAGCCAGCGTATTTTCTGCGTCAGGACGTAGTGATAACGCCAGTCGCCCTTGACGCGCTCACCCGTCAGGTCCAGGTCGTACCACGGCGAGCGTACCTGGCAAGCCTTGATGTCCTTGTCGATCTGCCCACCCGACAGTGTGATGGTGTAATCCAGCGTCTCGGGGTTGCCTATGTACAAGTCGGCCAGTTGCCCATTGCGGCGGTAGTTGAGCAGACCGTCCCATTTCTCTTGCAGCAAGGCATCGTTGTAGATGTGGTCGTTGCCCAGCGGTTCCAGGGGCCGCATGTCCGTCAGGGTGGCGCTGACCTTGTAGCTGGCCGGGATCAAGAAGGCGGTGGCGGGGCGCTCGACCTGGCAGTCGGTGATCTGTTTGCCGAAGTTGTCGCAGATGTTCTGGTCGCTGGCGGTGGCGCCTTGCTGGCGGTCGGCGACGCTCAGTTGCATCAGCGGCATGCCGCGAAAATCAACGGTGGCCGAGACCCGGGCGGTGCCCTGGGCGTCGAAGCGCTCCTGTTTGTCGAGGATCAACGTGGGGGCGGCGGGTTGCAGCGGGATGTGTTCTTCACGTACCTGGCCCTCGGCGTTGGTCACCAGCACCCAGCGGTCCTGGATGTCGGGCAGGGTCTGGCCGGGGGCGAAGATCGGGTTGGTCGGGTCCAGCCACCACACCTGGCCATCGACTTCGGCGCGGACGATGGCGTGGTTCGGTGCGCCGGTGCCGGGAATCAGCAGCGGGTTAACCACATCGCCACGGCTGACCCAGGCGGGCTCGGCCTTGATTCCGCTGGCCTTGAGCATGGCCGCCAGCAGCGTCGAAAGGTCTTTGCAGTCGCCGTAGCCGTGCTGTTCGATCTCCGCCAGGCTGAAGGGTACATAGCCGCGATCCGAGGCGCGCCAGTCGCCCAGGTAACGGTAGTGGTCGTTGATGTGCTGCATCAAGCCGGCCACCTGTTGTGCCGGTGGCAGGCCGCGAACGGCGGCCACGGCGGCGGCGCCCTGGGGCGGCAGCTTGGCGCCGAGGATCTGGTTGTAGCGTTCGGCAAAGCCGCCGAAGTACTGCTGGCGATCCAGGGAGCTGCCGACTTCGATACGCGGGGCGTGGCGTATGTAGGCGTTGGCGGATTCGTTGATGTAGCTGAGGTAGGTCGGGGCCTTTTGCACCACGTCCAGGGTCTTGCGATTGGCCGATGGCGTAATGCTGAAACCCTCCATCAATTCGCTGCGCCACTCGATCGGCCGCTCGGCGGTGAAGCGTGCCTTGAAGTGGTCACGCCGTGCGGCGTTGGGGCCGAACTGCAAGGCGTAGTAGAACTCGGTCATCAGCGGTTTGGCCGGGTGATGTTCGCGCACCGTGTAGCGGATTTGCGTGCCGACCCGCAGGTTGGGAAACGCCAGCGAGGTCTGTTTTTCCCGGGAGAAACCCTGGTCCGGATTGGGGGCGGTGCGGGTGTCGATTTGCGTCGGGTCCAGGGGCACAGGTTTGCCGCCGGGCTGGGTGGACTCGGCCTTGATCAGTTCGAAGCCGTCTTCTTCCTGGTAGCTGAAGTCGATCCGCGAGAGCATTTCGCGGCCGCTTGGCTTGAGGATGGTGTAGTGAAAGCGGGTAGTGCAGTCGACGCTGGCGTCGCGGTTGAAGTGACAATGCAGCTCGGTGTCGCTGGCCAGCGGGGCTTCGGCCATTGGTTGCAGGGCGGCAAACGCGCTGTGGCTGGCAAGCCCCCAGCTGATGCAGATCAGGGGGCGGTAAAACGAAAAACGGAGCATGGGCGCCTCAGGTGGAACATTGACACAAGTACCCTAGGGGTACCGAGAAGGCGCCGGATGATAATGGATCGCAACACGAATGCCTAGCATTGTCCGACAATTAATTTCGCTGTAAGGCCCGATCTAGAGCCTTCGTTAATGTTTTAAGGATTATTTTTCGAGTTCAAACTCGACGCTTCCCAGCCGCTCACCGTTCACCAGCACGTGAACCGCATGCTTGCCGGGATAGTGCTTGCGCGTGGTCAATTCACGGATATGTTGGCCACGGCTGATGGCGTGATGTTCTCCGGCACCCAGGGTAAATGCCTTGAGCTTGAACACCTTGGACGCGCTGTGACCGGCGCTTTTCACATAGTCGATGGCGTAGTCGACCACCAGCTTTTGCGACGAATCGGCAGTGGACTCCAGGCTGAAGGACAGGTTGATCCGCTCCCCCAACTTGATCGCCGCCGGCTCGACCTTGAGTTGATGGATCTTCACTTCGGCCCTGGCCCCGGCGCCCATGATCGTCAGCGCCCGGGTGTTGCCTTGCTTGATCAGGCTGCGCAGCGCGTGGCGGGCGATCCACGCGGTGTGGGGGTTATCCAGGGACCAGCCTTCGATCAGGCCCAGCACCCAATCCGGATGGTCCTTGGTGATGTCGTTGAGGTGGTTGGCCACCGACTTGCGCACGTAGAGGCTGCTGTCGGCCTTGAGATTGTCGAGGATCGAAGCGCACAGGTTCGGGTCGGCCTGCACCTCGGCCAGGCGAAACGACCATGGCAGCCGTGGCCGTGAACCTTCGCTGGCGAGGCGTCGTACGTGTTCGTTGTCGTCCAGCGACCACTGTTGCATCACCGCCAGGGTGCGCTTGAAATCCTTCAGCAGAAAATGTCGCACGGCAAACTCGGCAGAGCCAAAGGTGGTGAAATACTTGAGGGCAGCCATGGAACGCTTGAAATCATCGCCGCCGTAGCTGGCAACGTAGTGGGGCAGGAACAGGCTGACAAAGGCGCTGTTCAGCCGAGGGGCAAGGGCATACAGCAACTTCAGGGTTTGCGGATAATCCAGCGGGATCACAGCGTTCAGGCTTTCGCTGACCCGCGCCATGCGCTGCATCACCGACAAGTCTGCCAACCCGGCCTTGGCGTGTTTGAGAAAACCCTTGGCGTCGAACGCCGGGTACACCGCCGTCATTTCGGTGGCGATGTGTTGCAGGCGTTCGGCGTTGAAGATTTCCTTCAGGGCCGGGGCGCTTTGGTCGGTCATGGGCAAATCCGCGGTTAGCCAGAGATGCCCACGAGGCTAACCATCAGTGCCTAGAGATACCAGCGATATTCCCGTGCATGAATCTCCTGCTGGAATGCCAGGTGGTCCTGGCGTTTGTTTTCGCAATATACGTCGACAAACTCCGCGCCCAGGCCTTCGCGCAACGTCGGCTGATGCTGCATGGCGCGCACCGCCTCCAGCATTTCCAGGGGGAAGTCCGCGCCGCTGTTGCGGTCTTCGTTCAGCGGGGCGATGGGCTCCTTCGCTGCTTCAAGACCATGCTCAAGCCCCACCAGAATCGCCGCCAATACCAGATACGGGTTGGCATCGGCACTCGCCAGGCGATGTTCGATGCGCAGGTTGCGCGGGTCGGATTCAGGAATTCGCACGCACGCGTCACGGTCTTCAAAGCCCCAGCACGCGCGGGTTGCCGCGTTGACCGTGCCACCAAGGCGGCGGAAGGCGTTGTGGTTGGGCGAGAAGATCGGCATGCAGTGCGGCAGCAGTTCCAGGCAACCCGCCACTGCGTGGCGCAACGGTTGCTGCTGGTGGGCCGCCAGCAGGTTATTGCCCGCCGCATCGTACAGGCTGACGTGCACATGCATGCCGCTGCCGGGGTGTTGCAGGTAAGGCTTGGCCATGAAGCTGGCGCGATAGCCGTGCTTGAGGGCCACGCCACGGGTGCTGCGGCAGAACAGGGCGGCCCAGTCGGCGGCGCGCAGGCCGTCTTCCAGGTGGCCGAAATTGATTTCGAACTGGCCGGGGCCGAGTTCGGCGGTGATCACCGTGATGTCGATGCCCTGGGCCTTGGCCGTCTCGACCATATCGTCCAACACCGGCGCAAAGCGTGACAGGCGCTCGATGTGCAAGTTGGGCTGGTCGTCCGCGTCATCACTCAGCGGGTCGCGGGCAAATTGCGGCAGGCCGTCGCTGAGCTTTTTGTCGAACAGGTAGAACTCCAGCTCGAACGCGACCACCGGGTGAATGCCTTTGCGCTGCAGGCGTTCCAGCACCTTGGCCAGTACTTCCCGGGGTTCGAATTCGATGGGCGCTTCGGTGCCGTCGGAGGTAATCAACATCTGCCCCAGCGGCTGCGCCTCCCAGCTCACCGGCTTGAGGGTGCCGGGCACCAGGCGGCGGTTGGCGTCCGGGTCGCCGTCGTGGAAGCAATAGTCGCCGATCTTGAACAGGCCGCCCTGGGCACCCAGCAGCACCGCGTTCTGCGGCAGTTTCAACGGGCTGCCGGCGGCGACCTTTTCCAGCATCTCCACCGGGTAGCGCTTGCCGTAGAAATGCCCGGGAATGTCCAGGGCAATCAGGTCGACGTAGCGCACATCGGGATGGTTCTGGCGAAAGGTCCGGACTTCGGCCAAAAGCGTGGAAGCATGGCTTTTCACGGGTGTTGCTCCTAGTTATAGACCCACAGCACGCGGGCTGGCAGGTCGGTCAGGTTGCCGTAGCGGCAGTGGGCAAAACTGGCCAGGTGGAAGCTGTCGCCGGGGCCCAGGGTGACCGAGTCCGGCTCGCCCTCGACCCACAGCGTCAACTCGCCCTCCAGCACGTAACCGGCCTGTTCGGCACGGTCGCTCATGGTTTGTTCGCCGCTGTTGGCACCGGGGGCCAGCAGGCTGTCGAGGATCGAGAACGCGCCGTGCATGCTCGGCGACACCAGGATGTCGGTGATGCCATTGGCGTAATACACCGTGCGCCGTTCGTTGGGGCGGGTGACCCAGTCCACCGCCTTGGGTTTGGACAGGCTGTAGAAATAGGTGGTGGGCACACCGAGCGCGTGGCTGATGGCTGTGAGGTCGGCCACGGTCGGGCGCGACAGGCCGCGTTCAACCTGGGACAGGAAACCCACGGAACGCTCGATCTTTTGCGCCAGTTGCGCCAGGGTGAGCTTCTTGTGCTTGCGCAGGTCGTGGATCAGGATCGCCAGGGCGTCGAGTTCTTCTTGCTTGTCCATGGGCGCTTCGTGAAATTCTTATCAGGAAATTTCATGAAAAATTACAGGATTAATTTCACGAGGGCAATGGGTATGGAGTTGACAGAGCATTTACGCCGCCTGGAACAGGAGCTGCACCAATGCACCACCCGTACAGATGCGGCGCGGTTGTCGGTGCTGCTGGCGGATGACTTCGTCGAATTTGGTGCCAGTGGCAATGTGTGGGGCAGCAAGGCCGAGGTGATCGAAGGGCTGCAGGATGAGGTGTTTTCAGCCCGAAGCATCAGTGACTTTGCAATGAAGGTGCTGGCCGAAGGCGTGGCGTTGGTGACGTATCGCTGCCAGCGCGCGGCGACGGATGCAAATGCGGCGGGGGAGTCGTTGCGCAGTTCGGTGTGGCGCGAAAGCGGCGGGCAGTGGCAGATGGTGTTTCATCAGGGCACGCCGACACGTCAGCGTGCACCTGTGTAAGCGCCGGCAGGTCAGGCCGTACGCTTGGCCTCGAACCCCGACAGGCTGACATCATCACGATGCCCGAGCAGCTCGGCCACCACCGAGGTCGGCGACTTGTGCTTGTAGGTGTTGTAGTTGTTGACCGAGTCGTGGAAGAGCTGACGGGTGAACGCGACACGGCTTTCCAGGCTGGCGATTTCTGCGCTGGGCGACGAGGCATTTTGCGCCGCCGCCAATTGTTGTTCGGCCTCCTTGAATTGGCCGAAGGCTTTTTTGCAGCGATCGAGCAGGGCCACCAGTTCCCTGTAGGTGCCGAACACGTAGAGCGCGAGCAAGGTGACAACGGTCACGAAAATGATGATGACGTGGGTACCAGTCATTGGAATTCCTGAGCGGCTGGAAAAAGGAACCAATCTTATCTGATTAATCGCCGGCCCGGTCGCTGGCCGCCCATCCATCTGCCGCTTCCATCACGGCGCTGAATGATTCCACGCCGCTGCGGTCGGAATCTTTACGCGTCATTCATTGAAGGAAGTGCCCATGAAGTCCAAATCCCTTGTTGCCTGCCTGCTGGTTGCCGCGAGCCTGTCCGCCGCGAGTCTCACCGTCCAGGCCGCGGATACCCCGCAAAAAACCGTGCAGCCTTCGAATATCAATACCCGCGACCTCAAGACGGGAGACCGCGCGCCAGACATTCTGATGCGTAAGGAGTCGGCCATTGCCGACTGGAAGAAACGTGGCCTGAAGCAGCCGGAAGAAGACAGCCAGTGGGCTCGAGTGAACGACAAGTACGTATTGCTCAAAACCACCAACGGCACGATTCTCGACATCACGCCCGTTAAAAAATAAAGCGTTCAGCGGGATGGGTGATCACGCTTCATCCCGCTGCATTTGATTTTTGCATAAATGCATAAACCAGCATTTTTTCTTCTTGTTTTGCGTTAAGGTACGTCCGCTGCGGGCCGCAATGGTCCCTTTACCTTGACTGGAATGAGAGCAGGATGCTTGCCACAATAAGAAATTACCCGCGTACCGTGAACCTGTTGTTGTCGGCCACGCTGATCCTCACCCTGGCCAAGGCCATCACCTTCCCGTACCTGGTGATCTACCTCACCAACCACTTTGCCCTCGACATCAGCCAGGTCGGCCTGGTGATCGGCAGCTCGTTGATCGTCGGCTCGCTGCTGAGTGTCTACGGCGGTTTCCTGGTAGACCGCATCAACAGCTACAGGCTATTGCTCAGCTTGAGTGTGGTGTTTGCCCTGGGGTTTATCGGCACGGTGTTGGCCCGGGAAATCTGGTCATTCTACAGCTGCCTGATCCTGATCAACCTGGCGTACGCGGTGATCGACATCGCGATCAAGTCCGGGTTTGCCAGCCTGTTGCCGGAAGATGAGCGCAGCGAAGCGTTTTCCATCAAGTACACCCTGACCAATATCGGCTATGCCGTAGGGCCGTTTTTTGGCGCGATGGTGGCCAAGCTCGATATCAGCTTGCCGTTTATCCTGTCGGCGGTCCTGGGCTTCGGTTTTTTCCTGCTGTACTGGCGTTGGGGCGACCGCACGCTGGCCACGGTAGACACCACGCAAAAGCCGGTGTCGTTCCTCGCGGTGGGGCGTGTATTGCTGCGGGATCACCGACTGGTGTGCTTCACCGTCGGCGGCCTGCTCAGTGCCGTGGTGTTCGGCCAGTTCACCGCGTACCTGTCGCAGTACCTGGTGACCACCACTACCGCCGAATACACCTACACCATCATCAGCGCGGTACTCACCACCAACGCGGTGTTGGTGATTGCCCTGCAATACGCGATTGGCCGGCGCATTTCCCACCGCTACCTGAGCCAGTGGCTGATCTTCGGCCTGGGCATGTTCATGCTGGGGGTGATTGGCTTTGCCCTGGCGAGCAACGTGTGGTGGTGGATCCTGGCGATGGCGATTTTCACCGTGGGCGAAATCGTGGTGTTTCCGGCCGAGTACATGTTCATCGACCGCATCGCCCCGGACAACCTGCGGGGCATGTACTACGGGGCGCAAAACCTCTCCAACCTCGGCGCTGCCCTGGGGCCGGTGCTGTGCGGGCTGGTGCTGGCCAACCTGCCGGCCCACTACATGTTCTACATGTTGGCAGCGTTCATTGTCGGGGGAGGGGTGTTCTATTTTATCGGGGCGTCGTTGAAAGCCCGCGACATACTGTAGGAGCACGCTTGCTCGCGAAGGTCGTTAACGATAACGCGCCACGCCTGAATGAACGCGGTGCCCGGGCGTTTTTCGCGAGCAAGCCCGCTCCTACAAAGGGCGCAGCGGCAGGTCATCCAGCCTGAGTTTACCGACGGTGTTGCTCTGCAATTCGTACCGCAACTCGTCGACCATCTTTTCCACTTCCTGCGGGGTCTGCAGCTTGTTGACGCTGATCCCGGTGACCACCAAATCCACCCGGCCGCTTTCGGCGTCGAAGACCTTGAGCGTCAACGACGCGTCACGGCACAGGGTGAATTCGCAGGTCAGGGGCGACAGGGCCTCTTCGATGCAGTTGCGCAGTTGGGAGAGCGTAAACATCAGGGTTCTCCTCAGCGACGACGCAGCAACAGGCCCAGCAGCAGGCCGACACCGGCGACGATCGCAACCGTTGCCAGGGGTTTTTGCTTGGCGAAATCGCCGACGGTGTCCAGCGCGTCACCGTAGGTTTGCTGCAACTGGCCAGCGGCCTGGCGAGCTACACCCTCGGCCTGGAGACGTTCGTCACCGGTCAGATCACCCAGAAAACCTTGAGCCTTGCCGGCCACTTTTTCGACGGCGCCTTTGACTTGTTCGCTTTTCATGATGGATTCCTTAAAGGGCATGACATCTCAACGGCACAGGACCCGAAGCCCTGTGCCCACCCTTCAAGGTTAAGCAGTGCACCCCCGCGCAATAAGGCGAATTTGCACCGGTCGCACTAGTGCATTTGCACTCTATTTCGGCTTTTTAACCCGCAACTCACCGGCAAACAGCCCGCGCTCACGGGCCCACACGATGGCTGCACTACGGCTATGCACCCCCAGTTTGGAGTACACCGTGGCCACATGGTTACGCACGGTGTTGGGTGCCAGTTTCAGGCGCGAAGCGATTTCCTTGTCGGCCAGGCCTTCGCAAATCAACCCCAGTACGTCGCGCTCGCGGGCGGTCAGGTCGGTAAAGGAAATGTTCGGTACATTGGGGCTGTTGACGCTCTTGGCGTTGGCCAGTTTTTCAATCAGCGTCTGGCTGAACCATGAGGCGTCCTGCATCACTTCCTCGATCGCGGCCACCAGTTCCAGCTCGGAGCGCTTGCGTTCGGTGATGTTCATCAGCACCAGCAGGTAGCAGGGCACATCCTGGATACTGACGGTGTCGGCAGACAGCACACAGTCGATCAGCTCATTGCCTTTCTTGCGGATCTTCAGGTCGAGGCCGTCAAGGTTGCCGGCTTTCTCCAGGGTAGTGAACAGCTGCGTGCTGGCCTGGGCACTGTCGATGAAGTCGATGTCTTCGATGGATTTGCCGATCAGTTCTTCACTGGTATAGCCGGTGATGGTCATGAAGGCTTCGTTGATATCCACCACCTGGCGGTTGGCGGCGTTGCACACCAGGGTTGGCACCGGCGTCAGGCGGAACGACTTGGCGAAGCGTTCCTCGCTCTGACGCAGGGCGGTTTCGGCCTTGCGACGAGGCTCCAGGTCGGTGAAGGAAAACAGCATGCAGTCTTCCTCATTCATGTCCAGCGGCTGGCCGGCCACGATCACCAGTTTGCTGCCGCCTTCGGGCAGTTTCAGTTCGGCTTGCATCTGTGGAATGGTCGCACCTTCGCCCAGGCGCTTGACGGCCAGGTCCTTGTTTTCGGCCTGCTCCAACACGTCTAGCTCATACACCGAGCGGCCGATCACCTGGTCGCGGTTGTAGCCGGTCATCTCCAGAAAGCCCTGGTTGACCTTGATATAGCGCAGGTCGCTCAGGCGGCAAATCACCGCCGGCGCCGGGTTGGCATTGAAGGTCTTTTCGAAGCGCTGTTCGGCGCTGGCCCATTCGGTGGCGTCGCTCAGGATCAACACCAGCAATTCCGGCTCGCCCGACGCGTCGTCGAGCACCAGGCTGCGCAGGCGATGCACCCAGACTTTTTCCTCGTCGCCGGTGGGGGTGACTTCCACCACCACATCGCTGAACTCTTCACCGTCTGCCACCCGGCTCAGAGGATAATTCTCCAGCACCAACGGGTGGTTGTTGCGATACCGCAAGGCAAAGCGCGCGGCGTATTCCTTGGTGTTGGCACCCAGGTCTTCGACTTTATCCACGCCATGCATCTGCAGCGCGGCTTCATTGGCCCAGAGGATGGTCTGGTCGGCCTCGGCGAGGATCACGCCGTCGGACAAGCCCGAGATGATCTGCTGCAGTTGGCGGCGGTTGGTTTCTTTGGCGAGGACGGCCTGGCTCATGGTTTCTCCTGGGGTAAGTCGCATGGGAAGTACGACACCTGAGGCTCAGGATAGTGCAGAGAAAGTGCCCGGCGCGGGGTGCGAATGCACCAGTGCGCCTAGTGCAATTGTGTCGAGACCGCAGGGCAGGTGCCTCGCCAAACTGGCCACCTACCCACTGTTCAAAGGATTTAACATGACCACTGTCTATGAAACCAACCGTTCGCTGTTTCGTGTGTCCTGGAGCTCGGTATTGGCCGGTAGTGCAATTGCCCTGGTGACCTATCTGGTATTGAGCGTACTTGGCACCGCGATTGGCGCCAGCGCGGTAGACCCGATGGCCGCGGGTAACCCGCTGAGCGGTTTCGGCACCGGTGCCGGGATCTGGCTGTTTGTCTCGACGCTGCTGGCAATCGGTGCCGGTGCATTCGTGGCCGGGCGCACCGCGCCGGATCGCGGCGGCCTGCACGGCGTGCTGAGCTGGACCATCACCACCTTGCTCACCACCTGGCTGCTGGCCGCGCTGGCCACCAGCGTTGTGGGAGCGGCGGGCAATGTCGTCGGCAAGGGCCTGTCGGCTGCCGGCAGCGGGATCGCCGCCGTGGCGCCGGGTATCAGCGACAGCGTCAAGCAGCAACTGAATGAGCAGGGCATCAAGCTGGACTGGAACAGCCTGCAAGGTCAGCTCGACACACTGCTCAAGCAGAGCGGCAAACCTGAACTGGACCCGGCCAACGTTGAGCAAAAAGCCGATCAGGCGGCGGCGGACGGCAAGCAGTCGGCCAACGATGCCGCGACCAACCCAGCCCAGGCTGGTGATGAATTGAAGCAGTGGTTCGAGCGGGTCAAGGCTTCCGGTGAGCCGGCGTTGAACGCGGCGGACAAGCAGGCACTGGTCAATATTGTTGCGGCCCGTACCGGCAAGAGCCAGGCTGAGGCCACCCAGATTGTCGACAACTACGCCCAGGCCTACCAGCAGGCCGTGCAGAAGGTTGACGAACTGAAGCAACAGGCTGAACAGAAAGCCCGTGAAGCCGGTGAAGTCGCGGCCAAGCAACTGTCCCGTGCTGCGTGGAGCACCTTGTTGATGTTGCTGCTGGGCGCAGCGTTGAGCTTCGGCGTGGGTCGCCTGGCGATTTCCACCCGTCGTGTACCGTTGGCCTGATCATGACCTGAGGTGATTTATGTGGCGAGGGAGCTTGCTCCCGCTGGGCGCTGCGAAGCGGCCCCAAAAAAGAGGGGAGCGCTACGCACTGGAGCGCCAGCCCGGTCCAGCGGGAGCAAGCTCCCTCGCCACAATGCTTCGCTGGCACCAAACATGCTAGTGTCAGCACTCCAACATCCACTGGCAGTGCCTGGCGATGCGCGACATCTACAGCGTCTTCAACTCCAACGGCGCCTATGAAACCGGGGCCCATGCCCACGACGAATTCATGCTGATGGTGCCCGAGCACGGCCTGTTGCGTTTCAAGGATGAGGAAAGCGGGCGCACCACCTCGGTGATCGACCGCCAGTTCGTACTGGTGCCGCCGCAATCCAGCCATTCCTCCTCGTCACTCACCGCCAGCCAGGGCCACGTGGCGTTCTACGTCGACCCCGACTACATGCACTACGCCTTGCGTGACCTGTCCGGTGACGCCAACCGCTTGCTGCGCGTGCCCACCCTGGGCATCTGGCAAACCTCCGCGCCGTTGCACCATCTGCTCCTGGCAAAAAAAGCCTTCAGCCAACCCGACCTGTACATCGACCGCCGCCGCCAGGTGGCCCAGGCCGATCACCTGCTGCTGCTCGAATGCCTGGCGATTTCCCTCAGCCAGCCGAGTCTGCAACGCTCATCTACCGAGCGCCACGGCGCCATGCTGGTGCGTGACGTCAAGGCGTACGTGGAAGGCAACCTCGAACATGCGCCTGGGCTGGATGAAATCGCCGAGACGTTTCACATGTCGCGCCGCCATCTGACCCGGCTGTTCGCGCTGCACACCGGCGAGACGGTGCTGGCGTACGTCCAGCGCCTGCGCCTGGAGCGCGCGCAGACGTTGTTGCGGCACACCCGCATGTCGGTGCTGGAGATCGCCAATAACGTCGGCTATGAGTCACCGTCACACCTGGCCCATGTGTTTCGCCGGGTGCTGGGCGTGTCGCCGGATGAGTGGCGCCGCGGCTGATACCGCCTCAACTTTTTTGATGTCCCGATCCCGCGCATGATCCGGCCCGATCCCGTGCGCCGCAAATCCGTCATCCGTTCATCCTCACCCCGTCAACAACAAACAAGTCCGGCCTACCGGACGAGGAGGGGCGGTGAGTGTAAAACCCTTTATCAGCTTCGCAGGGGTGCAAAAAAGCTTCAAAGTCGAGGGCCGCCAGTTTGTGGCCGTGCGCAACGTATCGCTTGAAGTTCAGCGGGGCGAAATCATCACCCTGGTCGGCCCTTCGGGGTGCGGCAAGTCCACCTTGCTCAACATGACCGCCGGGCTCTTCGGCCCCACGGAGGGCCAGGTGCATTACGACGGCGCCGAGGTCAAGGGCGTCAACACCCGTGTCGGCTACATGACCCAGGCCGACCACTTGCTGCCGTGGCGCACCGTGGCCGGCAACATCGCCGTGCCGCTGCAAATCCGCCGCATGCCCAAGTCTCAAATCGACAGCCGCGTCGAGGAGCTGATGGCGCTGGTGGGCCTCACCGGTTTTGGAGAAAGCTACCCCAACCAGCTTTCCGGCGGCATGCGCAAACGCGCGGCCATGGCGCGCTTGATGGCCAGCGACCCGGAAACCCTGCTGATGGACGAACCCTTCGGCGCCCTTGATGCGCAGATGCGCCTGACCCTGCAGACCGAACTCTTGCGCCTGTGCCGCAAGCTCAACAAGACCGTGCTGTTCGTCACCCACGATGTCGATGAAGCCATCGCGCTGGCGGACCGCTGCGTGGTGTTCGCCGGTCGCCCGGGCACCATCGACCATGTGCTCGATATTCCCCTGGGCGGTGAACGCAACCTGGTGCAATTGCGCTCTGACCCACGCTACGTGGAACTCTGCGCCGCCCTCTGGAAACGCTTGGCGCCCGACGTCGCCGGTGCTGCCGATCCCGCCTCATTGGCTCACTCGCTGGAGGTCGTATGATCCAGGTCTATCGCTTGCTGTTCCTGATTTTCCTGCTGGTGTTCTGGGAGTGTGTGTCCCGCTGGTTCGGCGTGGAATTTTTCATCAGCCGGCCTTCGGCGGTGGCGCAAAGCCTGTGGAAAATCCTCATGAACGGGGTGTTCTTCTATCACGCCGGCATCACCACCCTGGAAGCCGTGCTGGGCTTTTTCTTCGGCTCCCTCGCAGGCTTGATCGCCGGTTTGGTGCTGGGCCGCGCCAAGCTGCTGGCGGATATTCTCGACCCGTTCCTGACCGCCTTCTACAGCTTGCCGAAAGTCGCGCTGGCGCCACTGTTCATCCTCTGGTTCGGCATCGGCTTGCCGATGAAAGTCATCCTGACCGCGGCCGTGGTGTTCTTCCTGGTGTTCCTCAACACCTACAGCGGCGTGCGCAACGTGTCCCGCGAGCAACTGACCATCCTGCGCCTGATGGGCGCCAAGGAGCGCGACCTGCTGACCATGGTGGTCATCCCGTCCGCTTTCACCTGGGTATTCACCGGCCTGCGCCTGTCGGTGCCCTATGCGCTGATCGGCGCGCTGGTGGGCGAGATCATTGCCGCCAACCGGGGTCTGGGCTACCTGCTCTCGGATGCAGCCTCGCAGTTCGATACCGCCGGTGTATTTGCCGCACTGGTGGGCATCATCGCCCTCGCGCTGATCCTGAACACGGCGGTGAAGCTGGCAGAACGCAAGTTGATGCCGTGGAAGGCCAACGAAGCGGAACGTGAAGTTGCGGTTTAACCCCTTATTTTTGCGGAGCTTGATCATGTTCAAACCACTGTTCATCGCCAGCGTTTTACTCGCTTCCTGCCTGCCCGCCGCGCAGGCCCGGGACCTGACCAAAGTCACCCTGGCGTTCCCCAGCGAAGGCTTCCTCTATGTGCCGATCTACGTCGCGCAGAAGCAAGGCTACTTCGCCGATGAAGGCCTGAATGTGGACGTCATCGTATTCCAGAAAGGCGGCTCGGCAGCACTCACCGCCGTGCTGGGGCGTGATGCGGATGCGTACGTCGGCCTGCCCGCCGTCGCGGTGCGCGCCCGCACCAAAGGCCAGAATGTCCAGGCATTCGCCGCCGTGCAGACCCAGTTCGGCAGCACCGTGGTGATCGACGGTGCCTCGGCGCAAAAGGCCGGCGTGTCGGCCACCTCATCCCTGGCCGCCCGTGCCCAGGCCCTCAAGGGCTTGAAGATCGGCGTCACCGGCCCTGGCAGCACCACCGACATGCTGGTGCGCTACCTGGCCAAGGATGCGGGGCTCAACCCGGACAAAGACTTCACCATCATGCCCATCGGCGGCGCGCCAAACATGCTCGCGGCGTTTTCCCAGGGCAGCATCAACGGCTTCTCGCTGTCGCCACCCACCATCACCACCGCCGAGAAGCAAGGCGGCTTTGTGTTGATGGACCTGGCCAAGGGCGAATACAAACCCCTGGACGGCTTCCTCTTCACTGCGATGATTGCCCGTGAAGACTGGCTGGCCAGCAACAAGGTCACGGCCGAAAAAATGGTCCGCGCCCTGTGGCGTGCCGAACACCTGATTGCCAGCGACCCGGACAAGGCCCGCGAGTCGGTGCGCCCGTATTTCGCCAACACCGACGCCGCCATTTTCAATGCTGCCTGGACCGCTTCGCTGCCGTCCTACCCGGCCACGCCGCGCATCGAGAAAGACGGCGTTGAGAAAAACATCCGCTTCATGAACGCTGTGGAGAGCGACCCGGTCGAACTCGACCCGCAGCAGGTCTACACCAACTCCATCGTCGACGCCGTGGCGCCGACTGTTTCCACCCTTCAGGGAGAGGCGAAATGACGCCCGAGGTTCACCTGGTCAATGTTTTTCCCGCCACCGCCCGTGGCGGCAACCCCGCGCCAACCGTGGCCGTCGCCGATGGCATGAGCGATGCCGACATGCAGCAAGTCGCCCGCGACTATGGCCATGAGTGCGGCTTCGTGTTCGCCGCACCGGTTGGCAGCGAGTTCGATTTTGCCTTGCGCTTCTGGGTGCCCAACCACGAGATGGAAATGTGCGGCCACGCCACCGTGGGAGCGGTGTGGCTGCTGGATCGGTTGGGCATGCTGCACAAGGACCGCCTGACGTTATCGACACTGAGCGGTCCGGTGGATGCGCGGATCACCGCTGCGGGCACCCCGGATATCCAGGTGGAAATCAGCCAGCCCAAGGGCCAGGTCGAGGCGTTGAACGATGCCGAAGTCGAGGCCGAGATTCTGTCGGTGCTCGGCATCACTTCCAACGAACTGGCACCGCTGCCGATCCAGAACGCTTGCACCAGCCGGGTGAAAACCCTGATCGCGCTGAAAAGCGTGGCGGTACTGGATAGCCTGAAACCGGATTACCGGCGGATGCAGCAACTGTGCGAGCGCATCGGCTCCACCGGTTTGTACCCCTATGCGCCATCGGATCTGGACGGGCGACAATTTGATGCGCGGCAGTTTCCCAAGTCCTCGGGTTACCCGGAAGACGCCGCCACCGGCATCGCGGCTGCCGCGTTGGCGTTTGGCTTGTTGGAGAATGGCCTGGTGACGGCAGATGATCGCCCAGTGCACATCCGCCAGGGCCGGGCCATGGGCCGACCTTCGCAAATCTCGCTGCGGTTTCGCCGGGATGCAGCGGGGCAGGTGCAAGGTTGCTGGCTGGGTGGGCATGTGGAATTTGTCGAGGAACCGGCATGAGCGTGCGCGAAAAACTGCAAGCCCTCGGGCTGGAATTACCCGAAGCGCCGAGCCCCAAGGGGGACTACGTGCCGGTGACGATTCATGGAGGCGTGGCGTATGTCAGCGGGCAGGTTTGTCGGCAGGGTGACAGCGTGATTACCGGGCCGGTGACGGATCAGACCTCTACGGAGTTGGTCAACGAAGCAGGGCAGACCTGTGTGCTGCGGGCCTTGAGCGTGCTGGACCAGGCGGTAGGGCTGGAGAACGTCGAGCGCATCCTGTTCGTTCGCGGGTTTGTGTTTGGCGGGGAAGGTTTCCAGGGCTTCTCCAAGGTGGTCGACGGCGCGTCGCAACTGTTGATTGAGCTGTTTGGCGAGCACGGCCGGCATGCGCGTTCGGCGGTGGGCGTGTCGGGATTACCCAGCAACGGCCTGCTGGAACTGGAACTGACGGCGGTCGTTGCCTGAACCACCCACCAAAATGTGGCGAGGGAGCTTGCTCCCGCTGGGCTGCGCAGCCGCCCCAAAACCGATGATCACAGTGCCTCAGGCATACCGCGTCAACCGGTCCGGGAGCGCTTCGCGCTCCAGCGGGAGCAAGCTCCCTCGCCACAGGATTCGTGTTGCTTTCACCTCTGCAGGAACCCCGGCGAACGAGTAAACTGCCCGCCTTTTATTCTCACGACGAGACGGTGAGCTTTTGAACGCAGGAAAAACCGCAGGGCTGTTGCTGCTCACCGCCTTATTGGCGGGATGCGGCACCTCGCCACCCCGCACCCCCAACGACATCTGCGGCATCTTCCGCGAAAAAGACGATTGGTACGACGCCGCCAAGGTGACCCAGGCGCGCTGGGGCGTGCCGATCCAGGTGCCGTTCGCGATCATGTATCAGGAATCGGGCTTCCGGCAGGACGCCAAGACCCCACGCAAGTACCTGCTGTGGATCATCCCCTGGGGTCGTGTGTCTACGGCCTCCGGCTACGCCCAGGCCAAGGACGAAGTGTGGAGCGACTACCAGAAAAGCACCGGACGCTACGGCGCCAGCCGGCAGGACTTTGACGACGCCATCGACTTTGTCGGCTGGTACATGGACAAGACCTACACCATTAACGGCGTATACAAATACGATGCCTACGGCCAGTACCTGAATTACCACGAAGGCTGGGGCGGTTACCGGCAGCGTACCTACGCGAGCAAAGCCTGGCTGATGCCGGTGGCAGGCAAGGTTCAGGCGCGTTCGCAGATGTATGCGGCGCAATATGCGGGCTGCAAGAATGATCTGGGGCGTGGGTTCTGGAGTCGGTTCTGGCATTGGCTGTGACTTTGGATAGCGGGAGAGCACGATGAGCAACGAACTGGAAATCACCGACATCCGCCTCGGCGACGGCAAAACCGTGGTCAAAGGCGCCCTGATCACCACGCAATACACCGGCACCCTGGAAGACGGCACGGTGTTCGACTCCTCATGGGAACGCGGCAAGCCGTTTCAATGCGTGATCGGCACCGGTCGCGTCATCAAGGGCTGGGACCAGGGGCTGATGGGCATGAAAGTTGGCGGCATTCGCACGTTGTTTGTGCCGGCGCACCTGGCCTACGGCGAGCGCTCGATGGGGGCGCATATCACGCCCGACAGTAATCTGCGGTTTGAGATTGAGTTGCTGGAAGTACTGACGCGCGACGATTGAGAAGGGATGAACATGGATGTTGTTGACACGATGGCCTTGCCTCGCAGTTAGATAGTGGGCATCCGTGTGGTTGAGCTGACCCTTGAGGATGAAGCCGAGCTGCGATCAATGAGTATTTGGCGCTGGTGGAGCGTGATCGACCGTCTTCTGCGTAGCAGCTGTCGAGCCTGGGAGAGGCTGCGTTCGGCGACTCGGTGGAGTGTCTGGCTTGATGATCGCAGTGTGGCCGACGCAGCCTCTCCCAGGCTCGACAGCTGCTACGGGGGGGGGAGAGCTGCGCAGTGGTGCGTACCTGAACCCTCCCTGAAGAGCCTGCCCAAACCCATCGGGTAAATTTTCCTACGGTTTACTCTCATTAATTCGGAGCGTAAGCTTCGCGCGTTTTCATCAATAGCGGAGACCCTCAGTGGGTACTTGTTCGAGTGACAGTCGTCGGCCGGTCTCGATAACCGGCACATACTTGGCAAGATAACGCGCATTTTTCCGATGCCGTTGTCTCGCCCAGAAGCGAGAAGCGGCATTTCGATGGCGGCCAGTCCTGGCCCGATTCCGAATTCCCTCTCATCGACGCTTAACAGTACGTGATGCCTTGCATCGCGGTACTGCGGACGCGCCTGTCGTTTGCGACGGGCGGGCCTGTCCTGTCGTGCCCGTGACTCAATCACGGCCCAGGATGGTCGTACCTGGCCGAAGGTTTCCTCGCGTAAGTTTGGCTGGTCATGAATAGGGAAGACGCCTATGCAAGCAATCAACAACATCAACCTCAACTCGCTGATCGACACGCTGGTCAGCCTCACCGCGGCCTTCATTCTCGGTGGCCTGATCGGGTTTGAGCGTCAGTACCGCCAGCGCACGGCGGGGCTGCGCACCAACGTGCTGGTGGCGGTGGGAGCGGCGATTTTCGTCGACATGGCCAACCGCCTGGGCGGCGCCGAAGGGGCGGTGCGGGTCGTGGCCTATGTGGTCTCGGGCATCGGTTTTCTCGGTGCCGGTGTGATCATGCGTGAAGAAGGCAACGTGCGCGGCCTGAATACTGCGGCCACGCTCTGGGCGTCGGCGGCGGTGGGTGCCTGTGCCGGTGCCGACCTGATCCTCGAAGCGCTGCTCGGTACGCTGTTTGTGCTGGCGGCCAACACGCTGCTGCGCCCGATCGTCAATAACATCAACCGCCAGCCACTGGACGTGGTGTCGGCCGAGGTGACCAACATTTTGTATGTGGTGGCCCGGCGTACCCAGCAGAAGGCGGTATTGGCCTTGCTCGAAGCCGAACTCGCTCGCTGCAACTACCCGGCCAGTGATGTGGACGTACGTCCCTTTGGTCCTGAAGAGGTGGAAATCGAGGCGACGCTGGCCGTGACCTCGGTAGACGGTGACGAACTGGATGCGCTGGTGGCGCGTATTTCCACTTCAGCCCTCGTGGTGCAAGCGTTCTGGAGTCCGAGTACCACCGACTAGGCCGCCTTCGCGCCCCCGGGGCCGGCTCTTTACTATGCTTGTGGTGAGGAAAAGTCCTACATTCAGCTGGGACTATCCCTTCAGTTGTTACGCCGTTCCATTGGTAAGGTTGCGCGCTTGCGACTAGCCAGGCACGCAGGTGCCGCCTACCTAGGGTTATGCGCTGTTCAAATGGAGGGACCCGACTGCTGCTTGTAGGACTGTTCAGTTCCGTTCGTCGGAACTGTCATTTCTCACAGGTAGATAGGTCCCGTGTGATGTGTAACGGTACTGAATCCTCCCAGGGGAGCCTTATGAGCAAAGCTTTAATCGTGGATGACCATCCATTTATCCGCGCAACCGTCCGCTATCTGCTGAAGCAGGAAGGCTTCGACACGATCTTCGAGGCCGGCAACGGCGCCGATGCCATGCAGATTGCCCGGGAGGAACGCCCCGAACTGATCATCCTCGACCTGGCGATGCCGAAGCTGGGTGGCCTGGAGGTGATCAGCCGGATCAAGGCGCTGGGCCTGCCGTGCAAGATCCTGGTGCTGACGTCCTACCTGGCGGTGTTTTTTTCCACCCGCTGCATGCGTGCCGGCGCGATGGGGTTTGTCGCCAAGACCGGCGAGCTGGATGAGCTGCAAAAAGCGATCAAGGCCGTGATGTCCAACTACAGCTGCTTTCCGAGCCTGCCCACCAGCTCGGTGCGCCGCGACGATTTGCAATCCACCGAGCAGGACCTGGTGGCAGAGCTTTCCGACCGCGAGCTGACCGTACTGCAGAAGCTGGCGCTGGGGTTGGGTAACAAGGAAATTGCCGAGGACATGTTGCTCAGCCACAAGACCATCAGCACTTATAAAACCCGACTGAAGGAGAAGCTGCGGATGTCGTCGGTGGTGCATTTGTCCAAGTTCGCCCAGCGCAATCATCTGATCTGAAATGATCAACTTTCGGGTCTTGTGGCTCAGCGCAAGTGTGCTGCTGGGCGCGCTCTGCACACAAGGCCTGGCGCTTGGCGAGCCGCGCACCCTGTATCTGTTGGGGCATTCCGTCATTGAAACGCCCGCCGTACGGCTGCATGAAACGCAGTGGAGCTGGCTGCGCGAACGGCGCCGGTTGTTGATGGGGATCTCTGGGCCCGACTACGCACCATTCGAGTTGAGCACCAGCGATGAACTCGAGGGGATTACGGCGGATTACGCGTCGCTGATCGCCGATGCGCTGAACATCACGATAGAAGTGCGCCGCTACGACAATCGCGATGAAGTCATCACCGCGCTCAAGCGTGGCGAGGTGGATTTTGTGGGATCTGCCAACGGCTACGAGGCGGCAGACCCGCAGCTGGTACTCTCGCGCTCCTATGCCATGGATCAACCGACCCTGGTCACCCGCACGGGTGACAGCCAGGGCCTGAGCAGCGACCTGGCCGATAAACGTGTGGCGATGTTTTATCACTACATGCAGCCTGACGCGGTGCAGGCGTTTTACCCCAATGCCCGGATCCAGCTGTTCCCTTCAACCTTCGAGGCCATCGGCGCGGTTGCGTTCGGCCATGCAGATGTTTACCTCGGCGATGCAATCAGCACCAACTACCTGATCAACAGGAACCACCTGAACAACGTCCGCATGGCCGACTTCTCGTCACTTGAGGTCAATCCCTTCGCGTTTGCATTTTCCCGGGACAACGCGCGCCTGCTGCCGATCATCAACGCGGCACTGGCGGTGATCCCGGTCAGCGAGCAGATGGAAATCCTGCGGCGCTGGAGTGCCGGCAACCTGGGGTTCCTGGGGCCGGACCGGTTGCGCTTGAGTGCCAGTGAACAGCGTTGGCTGGACAAGAACCCGAGGATCAAGGTCGCGGTACTCGACAAGTTCCTGCCGGTTTCATTTATCGACAAGCAGGGCGCGTTCGAAGGGTTGAGCGCCGAGGTGCTGGCCCGCATCAGCTTGCGCACGGGATTGAAGTTTGACTTCATTCCCGGCACCTCGATGCTCCGCCAAATCGACAGGGTCAACACCGGTGGTGCAGACATGATCGCGGTGGTCACCCCCAGCGTCGAGCGCACGGACAAGGTACGCATTACCCGGCCTTACCTGACCAATCCGTTTGTGTTGGTCAGTCGCATTGATGACGGCAGCCCCCTGACCCTGGAAGACATGGCCGGCAAGCGCCTGGCGCTGATTGGCAGCAATAGCCTGCAGGAGGGCATCGCCCAGGACTATCCGAGCATCAAGTTCGTGGACGTCGAGAACCCCGAGCACGGCATGGAGCTGGTGGCCGATGGCGGTGCCGATGCCGCCGTCAATACCTTGATCAGCGCCCGCTACATGATTGCCCGCGAGTACCGTGACCGGTTGCGGATCACCAGCACGGTCGGGTCCGAGCCGGCCCGCATAGCCTTTGGCGTCAACCGCAGCCAACTGGAGTTGTATTCGATCCTCGACAAGGCGCTGCTGAGTATTACGCCCCAGGAAATGGACGAATTGGCTGGCCACTGGCGTAGCGAGGTATTGGTTGAAGACAGCTACTGGGCGCGGCACCGCAATGCGATTATTCAAGGTTTCAGCCTGGCGGCGCTGCTGTTGCTGATCACCCTCGGCTGGGCGATTTATCTGCGCCAGCTGATACGCAAGCGCGTCGAGGCCGAACGGGCGCTGAGTGATCAGATGCGCTTTATGGGCGTGCTGATCGACGGCACACCCCATCCGATTTATGTGCGTGATCGCCTGGGCCGGCTGATGGCGTGCAATAGCGCTTACCTTGATGTGTTCGGTTTCAAGCTGGAGGACGTGACCGGTAAAACCGTGGTCGAGACCGACACCGGCAATCGCCCCCAGGCCGAGTCTTTTCATCAGGATTACCTGCGCTTGATGGAGCGGGGCGAGCCACAGATCCAGGACCGCGTGCTCAAGGTGCCGGGCGGTGCGGTCCTGACCATCTACCACTGGATGCTGCCGTACCGCGACGGTAATGAGCAGGTGGTGGGCATGATCGCCGGCTGGGTGGATGTCAGCGAAAGGCAGCAACTGCTCGGCCAGTTGCAGGAGGCCAAGGAGGATGCCGACGCGGCCAACCGCGCCAAGACCACGTTTCTCGCGACCATGAGCCATGAAATCCGCACGCCCATGAACGCCGTGATCGGCATGATCGAACTGGCCCTGAAAGCCGCCGAGCAGAACCGGGCCGACCGCGATGCGCTGGAGGTGGCCGCTGATGCGTCACGGGGCATGCTGGAATTGATCGGCGATATCCTCGATATCGCGCGTATAGAATCGGGCCACCTGTCCCTGACCCTCGAGCCTTCGAACCTGCACGAGTTGCTGGCGTCGGTGGCGCGGGTTTTCGAGGGGCTGGCGCGGGCCAGGGGCCTGGTACTGCAGGTGGAGCTCGACCCGCTGATTGATCGGTACGTGCTGGTGGACCCGATGCGCTTCAAGCAAGTGGTGTCGAACCTTTTGAGCAACGCGATCAAGTTCACCCCTCACGGCCGGGTGCGGCTTGGCGCGTCCGGCTCGTCGGCGATTGCCAGCGGCTACTTGAACCTCAGGCTGTGGGTGGAAGACACCGGCATCGGCATCAGTGTCGAAGACCAGAAGCGCCTGTTCAACCCGTTTATCCAGGGCAGCAACACTGCGCAATCGGCGCGCAGCGGTTCGGGCCTGGGCCTGGTCATCAGCCGCAACCTGTGCGAGATGATGGGGGGACAATTGCAATTGAGCAGCCTGCTGGGGCAGGGCACTCGGGTGGATGTCACCCTGGAGCTGGCAGTCGCCGACACCACGCTGATGCCGCCCGTACCGATTGCCCTGGAAACACCGCCGGCCCACGCGCTGAACATTCTGGTGGTGGATGACTACCCGGCCAACCGGCTGCTGCTGGCCCGGCAATTGAGCTTCCTGGGACACCGAATCACCACCGCCGAAGATGGTGTCGAGGGGCTTGAGTTGTGGCTGTCCGGGCATTTTGACGGGGTGATTACCGACTGCAATATGCCGTTCAAGGACGGTTATGAGTTGGCGCGGGATATCCGCACCCTGGAGAGCGAGCGTGGCCTGGCGCCGTGCCTGTTGCTGGGGTTTACCGCCAACGCCCAGCCCGAGGAAGCCGAGCGCTGCCGGCAGGCGGGCATGGATGGCTGCCTGTTCAAACCCACCGGGCTTGAGGATTTGCATGCGGCCCTGGCGCGGCGCACGGCCACACCTTCGGTGGCGCCCGGCACCACGGATGAACTGGCGGCAGACTTTGACTTGAGCCACCTTGAGAAACTGACCGGCGGGGATATCGACGCGGTGAAGGAGCTGCTGGCGCCCTTGCTCGACAGCCTCGAGGCAGACCATGGGCAGCTGGTGAACCTGCAACGCAAGGCAGACTTTGCCGGCCTGCATGACCTGGCCCATCGCACCAAGGGCGGGGCAAAGATGGTCAAGGCCCATGCACTGATGGTTTGCTGCGAGGTATTGGAAAGCGTTTGTGAACGTCAGGCCCGCGACGAATTGGCCAGTGCCGTCGATGGCATGGATGAAGCGCTCGCGCACCTGCACCACGCGCTGTCGGGGTATTGCAATCAGACTTGACCGGTGCGGAGGGGTATTGAGCTGTTTGGGACAACTCCTACGTGAAGGTGGAACAAGCCTTATTTAGTCTTCGGATTATGTCTGGAAAATAGTGCGTCCAGTCCTTCACGAGCGCTTCTTGCTCAGGTGTTCGCCATGCCAAACAAAGCACTGACCCTCCTGATCGCCGATGAACAGCATCTGCAACGACTGTACATCGAAAAAATGCTCAACCAATTGGGCTACTACCGCATCGTTCCGGTGCAGACGTTCGAAGAAGTGCGGATCCTCACGGCGATTCCGGCCAGGCCGTTCGATGTGCTGATCATCAACGCCGGGCTGGCAGACAGCGACGGCGGGGTGCTGGCCTTCCAGGAACAGCACCCGCAGATTCGCCATGTGCTGGTCTACGATATCCGCGAACCGGGCACGCCGGCCGCCGCACCAACCCTGCTGGTGCGCCTGCCGGGTACGCCGGACAGCATCAACCTCGAACACTTCATGGACATCATCGACCCGCCGTCAGCCACCGACGGGTTGCGGGTGTTGCCGTGGCTGCGGGAGTTGTCCGGCAGCCCTGCGGCTTAGTCCCAGTTCGGCGCGATGCCTTTGGGGCTGGTCAGCCGATGGCCACGCTCCAGGGCGGCGATCTGCGCCATGTCAGCGTCACTCAGGGTCAGGTCCAGAGCCTTGAGGTTGCTGGCCAGGTTGGCGCGCTTGGTCGACGACGGGATCACCGCGTAGCCCAGTTGCATGGCCCACGCCAGGGTCACTTGCGCCGGGGTTGCCTGATGACGTTCGGCGATCTGCTGGATCACCGGGTCCTTCAGCACTTCGCCGTAGGCCAGGGTCATGTAGGAAGTGATCTGGATGCCATGGGCCTTGGCAAACTCCGCCACGGTGCGGTTTTGCAGGTACGGGTGCAGTTCCACCTGGTTGGTCGCGATGTGCTCGGCACCGACGGCGGCAATTGCCTGCTTCATCAGGTCGACGGTGAAGTTGGAAATACCGATCTGACGGGTCAGGCCCTGGCGCTTGGCTTCCAGCAACTGGCCCATGAACTCGGCGACCGGTACCTGGTCTTCCGGCGATGGCCAGTGGATCAGGGTCAGGTCCAGGTAGTCGGTCTGGAGTTTGCGCAGGCTTTCCTTGAGGCTGGGAATCAGCTGGCCTTCGGCGAAGTTGGCGATCCAGATCTTGCTGGTGATGAACAGCTCGTCCCTTGGGATGCCGCTGTCGGCGATGGCCTGGCCGACGTCGGCTTCGTTTTCGTAGATTTGTGCGGTGTCGATGACGCGATAGCCCAGCTCCAGGCCGGTGCTGACGGAGTCGATGACGACCTGGCCTTGCAGGCGGAACGTGCCGAGGCCGAATGCGGGAATGGACATGAGTGACTCCTGAAGTGATGTGAACAATGGAGTCGAGTATCGGCCTCTCGTTCCTTCGGAAAAACCGCTGAATCCGAAAAGGACTCTTTACCAAAAGTCATGAGTGGCCGGCGGGTGGCCACACGATATCCCTCGAGAGCGGTCTTACCGGGTAGATGCGGGGGGCTGTCGGACATTTCGGGCGTCGCTTGATAAGGGGCGCCTCTTTTAACCAGCAGGAGCTAGCGCAAGGACCAAATGCTCAAGGCCTTACAGCACCGAGAAACCTTGAGCAGCGGTCTGAACAGTCGAGTTCAGGGTGAACCGTCCTTGAGGGTCTGGAAGGCTTTTACGCGCTTGACCAGGCTTTTCTTGCTGGCCGAATCGGCACTGTTGAACAGGAACGAAAAGTCCGAGGCCAGGGTCGAGCTGCCGGCGATGGTCGCGTACTGATGACAGGCATTGCAGTTATCGCCCTGGACGTAGGTCTCCAGGGTGGTGTTGGCCACCGGTACGTTGCCCTGGCTGATAAACGGCCCGTAGGAC
>Ga0209173_100073_pt1 | contig 132596 bp, 127 predicted proteins | sample SynthPrep_16_END_FD_187206 | JGI IMG/M metagenome (GOLD analysis project Ga0209173, IMG submission 187206) | Synthetic microbial communities from Ohio, USA - SynthPrep_16_END_DS12_MetaG (SPAdes) (version 2) | ecosystem: Engineered > Bioreactor > Aerobic > Activated sludge | place: USA: Ohio...
CACTCCGGCTTTGGACCGTGGGCCGCCGTCATGGGCCATCCTTGGCCCAGGACGGCTAACCCGGCGTCCTGCCGGGTTACCCACGCTCCAAAGCCTGCGTTCGGCCAGCGTGGTTTAACGGGGCGCCTAAGATCAAAATCAAGATCAAAAGCAAGAGCACAGCGGCCTACCGGCCGGCTTGAGTGTTTAGAAGCAAAATCAAAAGCTAAAGCGGGCACGGTCAAATGTGGGAGCTGGCTTGCCTGCGATGGCATCAACTGGGTGTACCTGATGCACCGAGTTGTCTGCATCGCAGGCAAGCCAGCTCCCACAGAAAAGCAGATCTGCTTTTGATCTTGATCTGAGCGAACGCGGGTAGTGCAGAGCGGGTAAACCGGCAGGACGCCGTGACCGAAGAAACGGATATGTACACCCGCATGGCGCAGTAATTGCGTCCCCCCCAATCCAACCCCCCAAAAAAGGAGCACCCCCCATGCAACTACGCGCCTTGCGATATTTCCACGAGGTCGCCCGCTGCGCCTCCCTGCGTAAGGCCGCCGAACGTCTTTACGTCACCCCCACCGCCGTCAGCCGCCAGATCGAACACCTGGAACACTTCTTCGGCGCCGCCTTGATTGAGCGCGGCCCCCGCGGCATCCGCCTCACCGCCGAGGGCGAATGCCTGGCCGAACAAGTCACCTCAACCCTGCGCGGCCTCGACCAGGTACGCGAAGTCATCGCCAGCCGCCAAAGCCAGGTGGCCGGTAACATCAGCATCCATGTGTCAGAAAGTATCGTTTCCACCGTGCTCGCCCCGGTGCTCGCCACCTTCTACCGCGCCCACCCCAAGGTCACCTTCAACATCGTGATCGCCAGCGCCTCGGCCACCCTCGACGCCCTGTGCAGCGGCGAGGCGGACCTGGGCCTGGCGTTCTACCTGCAAGAGCGCGCCGACGTCGAAGTCACCGCCCACTGCCAGTTATGGCATCGGGTGCTGGTCAGCGCCGAACACCCCTTTGCCCAGCGCGACAGCATCGAATTGAGCGAACTGCAAGGCCAGCCCCTGGCGATTCCCGACTCGGCCTACGGCGTGCGCCAGGCCCTGGAAGTGGCGGCAAAAAAACGCGGCGTCACCCTCGAACCGGTGTTCACCACCAGCTCCCTGGAAGTGCAGAAGAGCCTGGCCCGGCAACGGGCAGCGGTGCTGATTTTGCCCCAGGTCGAGGCAGACGTGCGGGACCTGGGCGACGGCCTGGTCGCCGTGCCGATCGCCGATGAAGACCTCGGCCGCATCCGCATCGACCTCTGCGTGTACCGCAACCGCCCCCGCTCGGTGGCGGTGCTCAAGTGCCAGGAAATGCTGGCGGGGGCGATGCAGCGTTGTTCGCTGAACTGAGCCTGAGCCTCAGAAGATGTTGATCGGCACATTGGCGACGAGGCGGAACTCATCGTAGCTGCCGTCAATCTGCCCGCCGCTGGCGCGATGGTTGTAGACGATGGTGCGCAGTACGGTGTTCTTGAGTGTTCCGGACTGAATCACATAGGCCAGCATCAAGCCGTTTTCGTTGTGCTTGGCGCCATCCAGGCTGCGCACGTTGTAGCCGGTGTTGTGGCCGTTGCGGTCGCCATCGTAATGGGTGCCGTCGATGTCCCAACCCTTGGCGTGCCACAGGCTGGCGGTGAGGCCGGGCACGCCGTAGGCGGCGAAGTCCAGGTCGTAGCGCAACTGCCAGGACTTTTCGTTGGGGCCGTTGTAGTCCGAGTACAGCGAGTTGGCCATGTAGTTGCCGGTGGACTCCCACACGTAGTCGAAGTATTCGTTGCCGAATACCTGCTGCCAGGCCAGGGTCAGGCTGTGGGCCAGGTGCGTGGCGGTGAAGGCCAGGCTGGCGGCGTTGTTGTCGATGTAGCCGAGGTTTTTGTCGCCCGAGTCGCTGGTGTGGTAGTAGTTGAAGGCGGTCTTCAAGGCGATGTCGCTCTTGTCACCGATGCGGTGGGTCAGGCCGACGTAGGTCTGGTCCCACATGTCTTCGAAACGCGACGCGTAGACGCTGGCTTCCAGCCCGTAACCCGGTTTTACCGTGGCTCCCAGGTAGCTGATGCGTGCGCCGCTGTAGGCGCGGTTGCCGAAGGTGGTGGTGAGCTTTTCGGCGCCGGTGCCGGTGCGTGGAATCGCCCGCTCGAAGCTGCCGCCCTGCACCGACAGCCAGTCGAATTCGTTGCTGAACAAGCCCACGCCCTGGAAGCTGGAGGGCAGGGCGCGGTTGTCCTTGTAACGCAGGATCGGATTGTCGGTCATCAGCCGGCCAGCCTTGATCTCGGTGCTGGACAGGCGCAAACGCACGTCGCCCACGCCCAGTCGGCTCCAGGTGGGAATCGCATCGCCGTCGCCGTCCACCAGCACCCGGTCGCCGCCATTGGCCACCTTGCCGTGGCCGCGTTCCAGGTTGACCGCGCTGAAGATCCCCGCATCCACGCCCACGCCAATCAGGCCCTGGGTGTAGCCGGAGCTGTACTTGAGCATGCTGGTCTGCACCCAGGTTTCCCGTACACGCGTGGGCTCGACGCCGCCGGCTTTCTTGATGCTCAAGTGGGTGGTGCGTTGGGTGTGCTGGTTGGAATAGTAGTGGCGCAGGTTCAGGTCCAGGGTGCTGCCTTCGAGGAAGCCCGGTGCGCTGGCCTGGGCGTTTTCCTGGGCGAAAGCCTGGGTGCTGGACGCCAGGGTGACGGCCAGCAAAAGACGTGGATACATGGTAAATCCCCATACAAATCAGACGTAAGGCGACCGTCCCGGCAGGCCCTCAGGTGCTGCCGGTCGGTGGCGAAAAGACGCGGGACAGTGGGAAAAGGTATTCAGCGAACCGAAGCTTCTGCGAGCCGGGTTTCGCGGGCCGGGCTGCCGGGCAGCGGCGGACGGGTTTCCTTGGCGAACCAGGCGGCGGTGAGGCACACCAGGTTGGCGATCAGCAGGTACCAGACCGGCGACATCGGGTCGCCTGTGGTGCCGATCAGCCAGGTGATGATGATCTGCGCAGTGCCGCCAAACGCCGCCACACCGAAGGCGTAGACGATGGAGAAACCGGTGGAGCGCACGGATTTCGGGAAGCTTTCCACCAGCAACACGATCAGCGCCGCGCCACTCATGCCGTGCAGGCCCGAGAGTACCGCCAGGGTCAGCAGGAAGGTCGCCGGGCTTGGGTGCTCGGTCATCAGTTGCAGGGCCGGGAACAGAATCAACAGCAACACCACCCGCGGTGTCATCAGGATTACCCGGCGCCCGAAGCGGTCGCAGAGCATGCCGCCGGCCACCGCGCACACGGCCATCGCAGCGCCGGCCACCAGGGTCGAGAGCATGGAGATGCTGGTGGGCAGCTTCAGCTCGGTGAGGGCGAAGGTGGTCATGTAGTTGAGGAAGTACTGGGTGATGGTGCTGCCGGAAAGGATCAGCAACCCCAGTACCAAAGCCCGTCGGTGCTTGCCGCAGACTTCCCGCACCAGGTCGCCGGTGCTGGTCTGCTCGCCGTGGCCGTGGAAGGTTTCGGCGAGGTTGCGGCGGATGTAGATGCCGATCGGCAATACCAGCAGGCCGAACACAAAGGGTACACGCCAGCCCCAGCTGTTGAGGTCTTCCGGGGACATGACTTTGGTCAGGGTGAAACCCACCAGTCCGGCCACCATGGCCGCGACGCCCTGGGCGACCACTTGCCAGCAGGCGTAGGTGCCGCGTTTGTGGGGCGGCGCCGCTTCGAGAATGTAGGTGGTGGCGGGGCCGGCTTCACCGCCCCAGGCCAGGCCCTGGATCATGCGGGTGAGCACCAGCAGGATCGGCGCCGCGATACCGATGGTCTCGTAACCGGGCAATATCGCGATGCTGCCGGTGCCCACGGCCATCATTACCAGGGTCAACAGCATCGCCGGTTTGCGCCCGACGCGGTCGGCGTAGGCGCCGATCAGTACTGCGCCCAGGGGCCGGACGATAAAGCCGATACCGAACGCCGTGACCGACAGCATCAGGCTGACGAAGGCGCTGTCGGACGGGAAGAACGTGTGGCCGATCATCACCGCAAAGGTTGCGTACACACCAAAGTCGAAAAACTCCACGGCGTTGCCCAGGACCACGGCGAAGATGCTCTTTTTGCCGGCGTCCGGGGACGGTGTTTCGGGTGCGTGATCAGGATCGGATCGTGTCAATTGCTCAGTGTGCATACCAGCCCCTCGATTTTAGTTATAGGTCGTCCGAGCTCCAGGCCGAGAGGGCCCGGAGCTGGCGTGTGGGTGGGCAGTTCTTACAGCGTCAAAAGTCAGGAAGGATTCGGCCAGTGGTGGATTGCGCCACGCCAGCTCTCGTAGGTTTTAGCGATTTGCAGCAGCCATTGATCGGCAAAACGCGGGGCAATCATCTGCAGGCCGATGGGCATGCCATCGGCGGCGAAACCGCAGTTGATCGACAACGCCGGTTGCTCGCCCATGTTCCACGGCACCGTGAACACGATGTGTTCGAACGGCAGTTGCGGGTTGTTGCTCGGTGATGGCCACTCGGCCGGGAACGCATTGACCTGGTTGGTGGGGGACAGCACCAGGTCGAGTTCGGTGAACACCTGCGCGGCGCGGCGGCGCATTTCAAAGGTCTGGTTGAAACCCTTTACGGCTTGTACGCCGCTGATCTCGGCGCCCGGCGCGGCCCAGTCGCGGATGTACGGCAAGACCTTGTCGAACTGCTCGCTGCTCAGGGCCGACAAATCGCCCCACTGGCGGGCGCGCCAGAAATGGTCGAGGCCATCGAGTTGTGCGCGGTCCATGATTGGCGGGATCAGCGTGACCTTGGCGCCGTGGGCTTCGAACAGCCGCGCGGCTTGCTCCACGGCTTCACAGACGAAGCCTTCAGGCTGCATGCCTGCGCCGGGTTCAAGCATCAGGCCGACGCGCAGGCCCTTGACCGAGAGCGGCTGGTTACTCCACTGGGTGGTGAGCGGCGGCAGGCTGGTGGCATCGCGGGCATCGGGGCGGGCCAGGTGTTGCATCAACAGCACGCAATCATCGACGGTGCGGGTCATGGGCCCGGCGGCGCGGCCGGTGTAGTACGGGTCGATGGGAATGCGGCCCAGGGTCGGCTTGAATCCCACCAGGCCGCACCAGGCGGCGGGCAGGCGCACCGAGCCACCGATGTCGGTGCCCACGTGCAGCGGGCCGTAACCGGCGGCGGCCGCTGCGGCGGCACCGGAGCTGGAACCGCCGGTGTTGTTGGCGGTGTTCCACGGGTTGCGGGTGATGCCGTGGAAGCTCGACAGGCCGGAAGACAGCATGCCGAAGTCCGGGTTGGTGGTCTTGGCCAGGATTATCGCGCCCGCTTCACGCATGCGGGCTGCGGGCGGTGCGTCCCTGAGGGCCGGGGTCAGGCGGGTGGCCGCGCTGCCGAGGGGAATGGGCACGCCTTCGGTGGCGATCAATTCCTTGAGAGTCACCGGTACGCCATCAAGGGCGCCGTTGGGTTGGCCCTTGTTCCAGCGTTCGGTGGAGGCCTGGGCCTGCTGGCGCACCTGTTGCGGGTCGAAGGCATAGAGCGCGTTGATCTGCGGCTCCCAGCGGTCGATGTGGGCCAGGAGCTGGTCGTAGTAGTCGATGGGCGCGAGTTGCCGGCTGGCAAATTGCGCCAACAGTTCGGCGGCCGTAAGGGTATGCAGGTCAGTCATCGAACGCTTCCTTGTGATGGGCCGGCTGGCTCATGGCGGGTTGCAGTAGGGACGACTATATAAACCCCGGTGTGAAGCGGCCATCACAATCGGTGCAGTTCAGTGTTGCGTTTTTGTGTGCACTGAAACCCGAGGCGCAGCCTCTGGATTATTTCAAAACCTCAGGCGCAGGCGCTTGAGGCTTTTGTCGTACGGATGGAGCGGTGATTGAAGAACGGCTCCTGTCGAGGTGGGCGGTTCGTTCGAGCGTGTGAAGTGTTCCAGGTGGTGAAGTCGAAGCGAGTGACGGAGACTACGTTTTCCTGGATGAGCATGATGGGGGCAGGGTGGCTGTTGTCTGAATAACGCGTGCCCAGGTTGACTTCCAGTGTGTCCTTGTCACGGTAGCCACTGAGCAGGGGCAGAAGAGTGAAGGTGTGGTCCATTCCTTCTGACTCGGTGGGCATGCCCACGAATACGACAATGCCGACATACACCTTTCGATCGTTCAAGCTGAACATGCAAGGCGTGTACTTCTGGATGGACTCTCTGAGCAGGTATTTGAAAGGCGTGCCTTCAAGGATGTTCAAGGCGAGCCGGCAGTTGAGTTGTTCATCGGATTTCAACTTCAGCTGTTTTTTCTTCGCGTTGACATACAGTCTCGCCCAGAGAGAAGGAATGACCAGGGTGGTCAAACCGGTCTGCAGCCAAAAAACCCAAAGTGCGGCATTCTTTTCGTTGGCAATATCGAGTTGTACCAACAGGGCGCCAAGATAGCTGCCGTAGTCTGTTGCAACCTCACGACCTGCAAATGCCAGAGTCAAGGCACTTGTCAGGCTAGCGACGACCAGGCAAACCAGCCCCAGTCGCGCAACCTGTAGATAGAGTAACTGCCCTTCAAAGCGATGCAGCCGGCAGTAGTAATAGGGATGCTTGATACACACCAGATAACCGCTGACCAGTAACGGGAAAATGATCAGCAGGCCCATGAATCATTGGCCTCCATTTTGCGGACTTGGCGAATTGCTTCTTTGTAGGCCTCGGATTCCATGACTTCTTCGGCGGAGACTGAAATACCCCATTCTCCCTCAATCCTCATGGTTCTTTTTGACTTGATGGCTTCCACCGTATCCAAGTCATCCTGAGTCGGCTTACCGGCAAACAACGAATACAATCCAAACATGGCGACGACCTCGAAAAGATGTAGTCGTTTTTATAGCAAGCGGCCTTGACCCCCGCCATTGATGGCCGGCGTGCCAGCGTCGCCAGTTCCCGTAGGAAACGTCTCCATTCACTCCAACGGTCTAAAACGTCGGCGGCGTAATCACCCAGATCACCACCGCATCCACCTTTCCGGGGTTGCCATAGCGATGGGGCTCACTGCTGGGGAAGCTGAAACTGTCGCCTTCAGCCAGCTGAAAATGCCGCTCGCCCACCCATAACTCAAACGTTCCGCTCAACACATAACCCGCCTCTTCACCCTCATGGCTATAGCTCTGCTGGCTATAGGTGCCCGGTGGAAAGCGCGAGTGCAGCATCTCCAATTGATGATTGGGCAGGGGCGTCAGCAACTGGTCGACGATCCCGTCCTCATAGTGAATGCTCTGGCGATTGTTCCTGCGCACCACAAAACCTTCATCCTCCGCTGCCGGCGTGGTTTCGCTGGCAAAAAACCACTGGATCGTCACCCCCAGGCTGCGGGCGATGTTGAACAAGGCCGGGATCGACGGGTAGGCGAGGTTGCGTTCCAGTTGGCTGATATAACCGGCCGTCAATTCGCTCATCTGCGCCAATTCGGTAAGCGTCATGCCCCGGGCCTTGCGCAAGCCGCGGATGCGGGTGCCGAGAAACAGCTGTGGCGGTTGGTCGTTCAAATGTCCCACGCTACTTTCAATCCTTCATAAATCGCCTCTTCGGCGGTACGCGGCGCCAGGCAATCGCCGATCCGCGTGAACGCCACCAGGCCTTCCAGTTCTGCGCCCAGAGTGTCCACCGGCTGGTGGCCCTGGCACAACACCAGGGTGTCGATATTTTCCAGCAGCATCGGCTCGCCGCTGGCGGTGTGTTGTAGGTAGACGGTAGTGTCGTCGCAGCCGTACAAACGGGCGTAAGGGATGATCGGAATGCCCAGCCGATGCAGTTCGCCGGCCAGTTGGTCACGCACGTACAACGGCAGGTTTTCCCCGCAATGGGTGCCGTTCACCGCCAGTTGCACCTGATGGCCGGCACGGGTGAGGCGCTCGGCAATGCCCGGGCCGATCCAGTCGCAACGCCAGTCCACCACGACCACCGAACGGCCCAGTTGCACCTCATCGCGCAGCACTTGCCAGGCATCCACCACCTGTAGCTCGCCGCCGCGTTCGAAGGTCGGCCAGTAGGGCTCGGCGCCGGTGGCGACGATCACCAGCTCGGGTTGTTCGCGTTCCACCAATGCGCGGTCGACGCGGGTGTTGCGCACCACGCGGACCCCGGTCAGTTCCATCTCGCGCTGCAGGTTGGTACTGGCGCCGCCGAACTCGCTGCGTCGGGGCAGTAACTGCGCCAGAAGCACCTGGCCGCCCAATTGGGCACTGGCTTCATACAAGGTCACCTCATGTCCGCGCTGCGCCGCCACCGCTGCCGCTTTCATCCCTGCCGGGCCGCCACCGGCGACCATGATCCGCTGGCGTCGCAGTGCCGGTTGCAGTTGGCCAAACTGCAATTCGCGGCCGGTCTCGGGATGCTGGATGCAGGAGATCGGCAGGCCTTTGTGGAAGTGGCCGATGCACGCCTGATTGCAGGCGATGCACGCCCGTACATCCTCGGCATGGCCGCTTGAGGTCTTGGCCGGCATGCGCGGGTCGCAGATCAGTGCGCGGGTCATGCCGCACACATCGGCCTGGCCGCGTTGCAGCATCAATTCGGCCTCCTGGGGCTGGTTGATGCGCCCGGTAACGAACAGCGGAATCGACAGGTGCGTCTTGAACGTCGCCGCTTCTGCCGCCAGGTAAGCCGGGGCAATCGCCATGGGCGGCACGATATGGATCGCGCCGCCGAGGGAGGCCGAGGTGCCGGCGACGATGTGCACGTAATCCAGGTGTGTTTGCAGCTGTTCCACGGCGGCCAGGGCATCCTCTTCGGTCAGGCCTTCGGGGTCGCGTTCATCGGCAGAAATGCGCAGGCCGATGATGAAGTGCTCGTCGGTTTCGGCACGCACCGTGGCGATGATTTCCCGCAGGAAACGCAGGCGTTGTTCCAGCTCGCCGTTGTAGCCGTCGGTGCGGCGATTCACCCGCGGGTTGAGAAATTGCGCGGGCAGGTAACCATGGCTGGCGACCACTTCCACACCGTCAATCCCGGCCTGATACAGGCGCCTTGCCGCAGCGCCGTAGCCGGCGACGATCTCGTCGATCATTGTCTGGTCAAGGGCGCGCGGCATCACCCGGAAGCGTTCGTTGGGCACCCCGGAAGCCGAGTAAGCCACCGCCAGCAAACCGTCGGCCGACTCCATGATTTCCCGCCCCGGATGGAAAATCTGCGACAGCACCACCGTGCCGTGGGCGTGGCAGGTTTCGGCCAGTCGGCGATAGCCGTCGATGCAGCTGTCATCGGTGGCCATCAGCACATGGGAGGTGTAGCGGGCGCTGTCGTGCACCCCGGCCACCTGCAACACAATCAACCCCACGCCGCCTTCGGCGCGTGCCCGGTGGTAGGCGATCAACTGCTCGTTGACCTGGTTGTCGGTGGGCATCGAGGTGTCGTGCCCGCTGGACATGATGCGATTTTTCAGGCGTTTGCCGCGCAGTACCAGCGGTTCAAAAAGATGCGGAAAGGCATGGGGCGACATGGTGCGGATACTCCAGGCGCTGTTGTTATTATTTTTCTATAGGAGGTCAGCCTCAGTAAAAAATCAACTTGTTTTTTTACTGGCGACTGGATTAGCGTCAGCCACATCACCCACCCGCCTGGAGAATAAAAATGCCTGGGGCCACCGAACAACAGCTGCGCGAAGAGCTTGCCGCCTGCTACCGGCTGATCGCGCACTTTCGCATGAGCGATTTGATTTTCACCCATATCTCGGTGCGTATCCCGGGGCCCGAGCATCACTTTTTGATCAACCCCTATGGGCTGATGTTCGAGGAGATCACCGCCTCCAGCCTGGTGAAGATCGGCCTGGACGGACGTGCGGTCGAGGCTTCGGCCCATGGCGTCAACCCGGCGGGGTTTGTGATTCACAGCGCGATTCACGGCGCCCGCGAAGATGCGCAGTGCGTGCTGCACACCCACACCCGCGCCGGCTGTGCGGTGGCGGCACTGGAATGCGGGCTGTTGCCGGTGAACCAGATTTCCATGGAGTTCTACGGCAAGGTCGCCTACCACGACTACGAAGGCGTGGCGCTGGACATGGACGAGCAACAGCGACTGGTGCGCGACCTCGGCGACAAGCCGGTGTTGATGCTGCGCAACCATGGTTTGTTGACGGTAGGGGAGACGGTCAGCCAGGCGTTCCTGCGCATGTATTACCTGGAGAAGGCCTGCGATATCCAGATCGCCGCCCAGGCGTGCGGCAAGCTGATCCTGCCGCCTGCGCACGTGTGTGAATACACCGAGCGGCAGTTCAATGAGCCAGGCCGACCACTGGAAGAGGGCGAACTGGCAGACCCGGACGCCATGCAACTGGCATGGGCGGCATTGCTGCGGTTACTGGATCGGGTGTCGCCGGGGTTCCGGGAGTGAGGTAGAGTCGTCCAGCCGACTCAACCCAAGGACACCGCCTCATGACCCAGGAATCCCGTTTCTCCCGCATGGAACCGGAGTTGCGCAAGGCCAATCTGGTGCAGGCGACGTTGGCCTGCCTCAAGCGCGACGGCTTCCAGGGCGCGTCGATCCGCAAGATCAGCGCCGAGGCCGGGGTGTCGGTGGGGCTGATCAGTCATCACTACTCGGGCAAGGATGAGCTGGTGGCCGAGGCCTATCGGTCAATCACCCGGCAGGTCATGGACCTGCTGCGGGATGCGATGGCCAAGGCGCCGCCCAGTCCGCGGGAGCGGCTGTCGGCGTTCTTTCGCGGCTCGTTCTCCCCCGAATTGCTCGACCCGCAACTGCTGGATGCCTGGCTGGTGTTCTGGGGGGCGGTCAAGACGGCCCCGGCGATCAACCAGGCCCACGAACACTCCTATGGCGAGTACCGCACCATCATGCGTTCGGCCTTGGTGGACATGGCCGGGGAGGAGGGCTGGAAGCAGTTCGATGCCGATTTGGCGGCCATCGCCTTGAGCGCCTTGCTCGACGGCTTGTGGCTGGAATCGGGGCTCAATCCCGGCACCTTCACCCCGGAGCAGGGCATCCAGATCTGCGAAGCCTGGGTCGATGGCTTGCAGTCGGGCGGGCGCAAGCGCTTCCAGATCAAACCCTGAACGGACGATTCCGCGCCGCCTGGACGCAATGTCCGGGCCGGCATTTTCCCCTCGAAAAATATTTGCAGTTACCCGATTGCCTCCTTACTGAACACTCGTTTAGTATCGCCCCATGTCGCACCCCTCAAGCCAATTAAAATAATTCGAGGATTCCATGACTACAGATCCGTCCGTGCTCACTCAGGTGCAGGCAGGCGTTGCCTGGATCACCCTCAATCGCGGCCCCCAGCGCAATGCCCTGGACATCCCGACCCTCAAGCACCTGCATGCCTTGCTGGACGGTTTCAACCGCGACCCGGCTGTGCGCGTGGTGGTACTGACCGGCAGCGGTCGCAGCTTCTGCGCCGGTGCCGACCTTGCCGAATGGGCCGATGCCGAAGCCCGTGGCGCCCTCGAAACCTACGGCTGGACCGAAACCGCCCACGCCCTGATGACCCGCCTGCACACCCTCGACAAACCTACCCTCGCCGCCATCAATGGCACGGCGGTCGGTGCCGGCATGGACCTCACCCTGTGCTGCGACCTGCGCGTCGCCGCGCAATCGGCACGCTTCAAGGCCGGCTACACCAGCATGGCCTACTCGCCGGACGCCGGCGCCAGCTGGCATCTGCCGCGCCTGATCGGCAGCGAGCAAGCCAAGCGCCTGCTGTTCCTCGATGAATTGTGGAGCGCCGACCGCGCCCTGGCCGCCGGGCTGGTGGGCGAAGTCGTTGCCGACGAGCAACTGCATACCCACGTCGCCGAACTGGCCACGCGCCTGGCCAACGGCCCGACCTTTGCGTTTGCCCAGACCAAAACCCTCATCCGCGAAGGCGCCGGGCGCAGCCTGCCCGAGCAGCTCCAGGCGGAACTCGCCGCCGGCCTGCTGTGTGGACGCAGCGCCGACGGTGCTGAAGCCCTGCGCGCCTCGATGGAAAAGCGCCCACCGAACTTCTCCGGCAACTGATTCCCCTTCAAAACACCCTCGAACGATCGACAGGTAGCGCCATGAATTTCCAGCCCAGCCAAGAACAAGACATGTTGGTGGACGCGGTACGCAGTTTTGTTGCCAAGGAGTTGTTGCCCCACGAGGAGGCGGTGGACCGCGCCGATGAAGTTTCGCCGGAGCTTGCCGCGCAGATTCGTGACAAGGCCATCGCTGCCGGTTTCTATGCCTTCAACATGCCGGAAGACGTCGGCGGTGGCGGCCTGGATTACCTGTCACAGGCGTTGATCGAGCGTGAGTTGTCGAAAGTCTCCTGGGCGCTGCATGTGTTTGTCGCCCGGCCGTCGAAAATCCTCATGGCCTGCACCGGCGCGCAGATTGGCGAGTACCTGTTGCCGTGCGTGCAGGGCAAGAAGATCGACTGCTTTGCCCTGACCGAACCGGGTGCCGGTTCCGACGCCAATGCGATCAAGACCCGCGCCGTGCGCAGCGGTGATGACTTTGTGCTCAATGGCAGCAAGCACTTCATCAGCCACGCCGGCCACGCGGATTTCGCCATCGTGTTTGCCGTTACCGACACCTACGAACACAACGGTCGCCAACGCAATGCCGTGACCTCGTTCCTGGTGGACCGTGGCACGCCGGGCATGACCATTCGCCGGGGCCCCAAGTGCGTCAGCAACCGCGGCTACCACACTTATGAAATGTTCTTCGACGACTGCCGCGTACCAGCCTCCAAAGTCCTCGGCGAAGTCGGCAAAGGTTGGGAAGTCGCCAATGCCTGGCTGACCGCAGGCCGGGTGATGGTGGCTGCCAACTGCGTCGGCCAGGCCCAGCGTGCGCTGGACGTTTCCCTGCAATGGGCGGCCGACCGCAAGCAGTTCGGCCAGCCCATCGGCACCTATCAAGGCATCTCGTTCAAGCTCGCCGACATGGCCACGCAAATCCGTGCGGCCGAACTGCTGACCCTGAACACCGCCTGGAAAATGGACCAGGGCACCATGACCGACGGCGAGGCCGGCATGGCCAAGTTGTTTGCCAGCGAAGTACTGGGCAAGGTTGCCGATGAAGCAGTGCAGATCTATGGCGGCATGGGTTTGATGGACGAAGGCCCGGTGGAGCGCATCTGGCGCAACGCGCGGATCGAGCGGATCTGGGAAGGCACTTCGGAAATCCAGCGCCACATTATTGCCCGCGAACTGTTGCGGCCACTGTTGCGTTGATCGGGTCGGAGAACGCTTATGTCCCAGGCTATTCGCGACAATCTCAAGCGCCTGCTGGCGCCCCGTCACCTGGCATTCGTCGGTGGGCGCAGCATGGCCCGTGCCCTCAAGCGCTGCGCCGAGGGTGGTTTTGCCGGCCAGATGTGGCTGGTCAACCCGCAATATGACAGCCTCGATGGCGTTCCCTGCGTGCGTCGCGTGGCCGATTTGCCGTGCGGTCCGGACGCGGTGTTTATCGCTACCAATCGCGAGCTGACCCTGACCTGTGTCGCCGAACTGGCGGCCATTGGCACCGGTGGCGCCATCTGCTACGCCTCCGGGTTTGCCGAAACCGGCGCCGAGGGCCAAGCCTTGCAGCAACAACTGCTCAAGGCCGCTGGCGAGATGGCACTACTGGGCCCCAATTGCTATGGCCTGCTGGATTACCTGCACAGCTCGGCGTTGTGGCCGGTGGCCCATGGCGGCAAGCCGGTCGAGAAGGGCGTTGCGGTGCTGACCCAGAGCGGCAACTTTGCCTACAACCTGTCCATGAGCGACCGTTCGCTGCCGGTGGCCTATATGGCATCGGTGGGCAACCAGGCGCAGCTGGGGGTTGCCGAGTTGATGGACGTGCTGCTCGACGAGCCGCGCGTTACAGCGATTGGCTTGCACCTGGAAGGCTTGAAGAATGTGCCGGGGTTCGCCCGTGCGGCCCACAAGGCCCTGGAGAAAGGCATTCCGATCATCGCCCTGAAAACCGGGGTGTCACAGATCGGCGCCGAGTTGGCTTTGAGTCATACCAGTTCGTTGTCGGGTTCCGATGCGCTGTACGACAGTCTGTTCGCGCGCCTGGGTGTGATCCGGGTCAGCGGGCCGGTGAGTTTTGTCGAGACCCTGAAAGCGGCGGCCTGCGGTAATCTGCCGGCGGGCAACAGCCTGATCGCCCTGGCCTGTTCCGGTGGTGATGCCGGGTTGATTGCCGACTACGCCGAGCGCAACGATTTGAGCCTGCCGAAGCTCGACGAAGGCCAGCGTGAAGAGTTGGCGCAGGTGCTGCCCAGCTACGCCAACCTGGTCAACCCGCTGGATTTCACCACGGCCATCTGGGGCAACAGCGACGCGCTTAATACGATGCTCGACACGGCACTGCGCACCGAAGCGGATGCGGCAATGCTGGTGCTCGACTACCCGGCGGAATTTACCGGTGAGCGCAAGGAGTGCGACCTGCTGCTGGAGCTGTTTTGCAGTGCGCTGACTCGCCACGGCAAGACTGGCTTTGTCACCTCTGCATTTCCCGAATTGCTCCCGGCCCACGCTCGCGAGCGTCTGCATGCCCAGGGCGTTGCCGCGTTGCAAGGCGTGGAAGATGCGCTGGCGGCCTGGGGCCGGATTGCTGACTATCAAAACAATCGCCGGGCGTTGTTGGCGCGGGGTGAGTCGATACTGGTGCCGCTGTGCCCGCAAGCGCTTGAACAACACGGACAGTCGCTTGATGAGTGGGATTCCAAGCAGGCTTTACGGGCTTTCGGCCTGACCACGCCAGCCGGTGTCTTGAGCACTCCCGAGCGGGCCATCGCCGATGCCAAAGTGCTGGGTTACCCGCTGGTACTCAAGGCCGTCAGTGCCGACTTGCCGCATAAAACCGAAGCTGGCGCCGTGGCGCTCAACCTGCAGGACGGCTTCGCCTTGACTGCTGCCCTGGCTCATATGCGCGAGCAAATCGCCGCTTATGCGCCGGATGTGCCGTTCGATCAGCTGCTGCTGGAGTCCATGGCTACGCCGCCGCTGGCCGAGCTGATTGTGGGCATCAAGCGCGAAAACGACTTCGGCCTTGCGCTGGTGATCGGCGCTGGTGGAATCCTCGTGGAGTTGCTCAAGGACAGCCGCAGCCTGCTGCTGCCCACCACCGACGACGCAATCCGCAACGCCTTGCTCAGCCTGCGCAGCGCCGCATTGCTGCAAGGCTTTCGCGGACGCGAAGTGGCCGACATGGAAGCCCTGGTGGCGGCGATTCGTGCGGTGGCCGACTACGCCTGCGCCAACGCCGGGCAATTGCTGGAACTCGATGTAAACCCATTGCTGGTCAATGCCCGGGGCGCCACGGCGGTCGATGCATTGATCCGTCTCGCCCAGGCGTGAAGGAGATGACAATGCAAAGCAAAACCTTGACGGGCGGCCAGGCCCTGGTGCGATTGCTGGCCAACTATGGTGTCGACACGGTGTTCGGGATTCCCGGCGTGCACACGCTGGAGCTGTATCGCGGCTTGCCGGGCAGCGGTATTCGGCATGTGCTGACCCGCCACGAGCAGGGCGCCGGCTTTATGGCCGACGGTTATGCGCGGGTCAGCGGTAAGCCGGGGGTGTGTTTCATCATCACCGGGCCGGGGGTGACCAATGCCGCGACGGCGATCGGCCAGGCGTATGCCGACTCGATTCCGCTGCTGGTGATTTCCAGCGTCAACCACACCGCCAGCCTCGGCAAAGGCTGGGGCTGCCTGCATGAAACCCAGGACCAGCGGGCGATGACCGCGCCCATCACTGCGTTTTCGGCAGTAGCGTTGAGTGCCGAGGATTTGCCGGAGTTGATCGCGCGGGCCTACGCGGTGTTCGACAGTGAGCGACCGCGGCCGGTGCATATTTCGGTGCCGCTGGATGTACTGTCGGCGCCGATCAAACGGGACTGGAGCAATGAGGTGGTGCGCCGTCCCGGGCGTGGCTTGCCATCGGCTGAAAGTCTTGATCAGGCGGTGGCAAAACTGACCGCGGCCAAGCGCCCGATGATCATTGCCGGTGGCGGTGCGCTGTTGGCGGCCGATGCCTTGCAGCGCTTGAGTACGCAGTTGGCGGCGCCGTTTTTCAGCAGTGTCGCCGGCAAGGGGTTGTTGCCGGTGGAGCATCCGTTGAACGCCGGTTCGACCTTGTGCATCGAGCCCGGCTGGCAGCTCATCGCCGAGGCGGACGTAGTGTTGGCCATCGGCACCGAAATGGCCGATACCGACTTCTGGCGTGAACGCCTGCCGATTAATGGCGAGCTGCTGCGGGTGGATATCGACCCGCGCAAGTTCAACGATTTCTATTCCTGCGCCGTCGCGTTGCACGGTGATGCCCGGCAAACGACGCTGGCTTTGCTGGAACGCTTGCCAGCCACGCCGCGCAACGCGGATGCCGCCACCGCTGCGGTCGCGACGTTACGCCAGGCAGTCAGCAGCGGCCATGGTCCGTTGCAACGGATTCACCAGGCGATTCTCGACCGCGTCGCCGCCGAGTTGCCCGCCAATGCCTTCATCAGCAGCGACATGACCCAGCTGGCCTACACCGGCAACTACGCCTTTCCCAGCAACGCCACCCGCAGTTGGCTGCATCCCACCGGCTACGGCACCCTGGGCTATGGCCTGCCGGCCGGTATCGGCGCCAAGTTCGGCGCACCGCAACGGCCCGGCCTGGTGCTGGTGGGCGACGGCGGCTTTCTCTACACCGCCCAGGAACTGGCCACGGCCGTGGAAGAACTGGACAGCCCGCTGGTGGTGTTGCTCTGGAACAACGACGCCCTGGGGCAGATTCGCGACGACATGCTGAACCTGGACATCGAACCCATCGGCGTACTGCCGCGCAACCCGGACTTCGCCGCCCTGGCGCGGGCGTTCGGCTGCACGGTCAGCGAGCCACAGAACCTGGATGAGCTGCAGACGGATTTGCGTAACGGTTTCAAGCGCAACGGCGTGACCCTGATCGAGTTGAAGCATGCCTGTGTGAACCTTTAGAGGAGCAACACCATGAGCGAAAACAACAACAAAATGACTCAAGCGATGCACCGGCGGGACTTCCTCAAGCACAGCGCCGTAGCCGGTGCCGTGGCCGCCGCGTTTTCCATGGGCCTGCCGCTGCAGGCCTTTGCCGAGGAGGCCACGCCCAAGCCGGGCGGCGTGCTGCGCATGGGCCTGGCCGGCGGCAGCACCACCGACTCCCGCGACCCGGGATCCTGGGTCGACACCTTCACCTTCGTCGGCTTTTCGGCGGTGTACAACACCCTCACGGAAATCGCGGTGGACGGCAGCGCCATCCCCGAATTGGCCGAAAGCTTCGAGTCGACGCCCGACGCGCGCACCTGGACCTTCAAGCTGCGCCAGGGCGTGACCTTCCATAACGGCAAAAGCCTGACCGCTGACGACGTGGTGGCCTCGATCAACCATCACCTGGCAGCCAACTCCACCTCGGCGGCCAAGACGGTGATCGGCGATGTGGCCAGTGTCAGCGCCAAGGGCAGCGATGCCGTGGTGTTCGAATTGCACTCGGGCAATGCCGATTTCGCTTATGTAGTCGCCGATTACCACCTGGTGATCATGCCCGCCAAGGACGGCGCCGCCGACTGGCAGGCCGGGATCGGCACCAGCGGTTATCGCCTGAAAAGCTTCGAGCCGGGCGTACGCATGGACCTGGAGCGCAACCCTGATTACTGGAAGCCGGGCAGGGCACACTTCGCCAGCGCCGAGCTGTTGGCGATTGCCGACGGCGCAGCGCGGGTCAATGCGCTGGTCACCGGGCAAGTCGACGTGATCAACAAGGTCGACCTGAAAACCGTAGCCCTGCTCAAGCGCAATCCCACGCTGGTCATCGAAGAAACCAAGGGCGCCCAGCACTACACCTTCCCGATGTTGTGCGACAGCAACGAGTTCAAGAACAACGACATCCGCATGGCGATGAAGCATGCGATCAACCGCGAAACCCTGCTGGCCTCGGTGCTGCATGGCTATGGCCTGGTGGGCAACGACCATCCGATCCAGCCCGGCAGCCGCTTCATCAACGCCGCCCTGGAGCAGCGCACCTACGACCCGGACAAGTCGCGATTCTACCTGCGCAAGGCCGGTGTGGAGTCGCTGAAGGTGCGCCTGCAAGCTTCCGATGCCGCCTACACCGGTGCGGTGGATGCTTCGGTGCTGTTCAAGGAGCAGGCGCGCCAGGCCGGGATTGATATCGACGTGGTGCGCGAGCCGGCGGATGGCTATTTCTCCAATATCTGGATGAAGCAGCCGTTCACCACCTCGTTCTGGTACAGCAGCCTGACTGCCGACCGCATGTTCAGCATCGGCTACGCCAAGGGCGCGGCGTGGAACGAAACCCATTGGGATAACGACCGCTTCAACCAGTTGCTCAATGCAGCGCGAGGCGAGATGAACGCGCCGCTGCGCCAGGAGATGTACAACGAAATGCAGAGCCTGTGCCGGGACGACGGTGGTGCGATTGTGCCGTTGTTCGCCAGCTCTGTGGCGGCCCGCTCGAACCGCGTCAGCCATGGACCGCTGACGGCGCCGTATGGGGAACTGGATGGGTTGCGGCTGATCGAGCGGTGGTGGCAGGCGTGAAGATTCCAGATACGCCACAAATCAAATGTGGGAGCGGGCTTGCTCGCGAATGCGGTGGGTCAGTCTCTATCTGTATTGGCTGACACACCGCTTTCGCGAGCAAGCCCGCTCCCACATTGGTCCTGTGTCGCCTTCGAGAACATGCCCCACTCATGAGAACCGAACATGAATAGCCTATTCAAACTGGTAATCCAACGCCTCGCCCTTGGCCTGCTGTCGTTGTTCGCCGTCTCGGTGATCATCTTCCTGGCGGTCGGCATGCTCCCCGGTGATATCGCCCAGGCCATGCTCGGCCAGTCCGCCACGCCGGAAACCATCGCCGCCTTTCGCGCCCAACTGGGCCTGGACCTGCCGCCCCTGAGCCGGTTCGTGCAATGGCTGCTGCGCCTCCTGCACGGCGACCTCGGCGCTTCCCTGGCCAACCAGCGGCCCATCGCTGAACTGATCGGCGCACGCCTGGGCAACACCTTGCGCCTGGCGGCACTGGCGGCGTTTGTCTCGGTGCCCCTGGCGCTGGTGCTGGGGATGCTCGCCGCGCTGTACCGCAACAGCTGGTTCGACCGCCTGCTCAACACCTCGGCCCTGAGTGCGGTGTCGTTCCCGGAGTTCTTCGTCGCCTACCTGCTGATCCTGGTGTTTTCGGTCAAGCTGGGCTGGTTTCCCAGCCTGTCCAACCTGGCGCCGGATGCCTCATTCGCCACCATTCTCGAACGTTCGGTGTTGCCGGTGGCCACCCTGAGCCTGGTGGTGATCGCGCAGATGATGCGCATGACCCGCGCCTCGCTGATCAACCTGCTGGCCAGCCCGTATATCGAAATGGCCCGGCTCAAGGGCATCAGCCAGTCGCGGATTATCTGGCGCCACGCACTGCCCAATGCCCTGGCGCCCATCGTCAACGTGATCGCGCTCAACCTCGCGTACCTGGTGGTGGGCGTAGTGGTGGTGGAGGTGGTGTTTGTCTACCCGGGCCTCGGCCAGTTGCTGGTGGACTCGGTGTCCAAGCGCGATATCCCGGTGGTGCAGGCGTGCAGCCTGATCTTTGCCGCCACCTACATCCTGCTCAATACCGGCGCCGATGTGCTGTCCATCGCCACCAACCCACGCCTGATGCATCCCAAGGGGTAGACCATGAGCCTTCTCACACAACTGGCCCGGGCGCCATTGAGCGCGAAGTTCGGCCTGCTGGTCATCGTGCTGTACGTGCTGGTGGCGTTGTTTGCACCGCTGCTCGCGCCCTATGGCGAAACCCAGGTGGTAGGCGACGGGTTTGCGCCCTGGAGCGGCCAGTTCCTGCTGGGCACCGATAACCTCGGGCGGGACATGTTCAGCCGCCTGGTGTATGGCGCGCGCAACACCCTGGGCATCGCTTTTTTGACCACGGTGCTGGCGTTTTTGCTGGGCGGTTTGAGCGGCTTGATAGCCGCGATCAAGGGCGGGTGGGTCGACCAAGGATTGTCGCGGGTGGTGGATATCCTGATGGCGATCCCGCAACTGATCTTCGCCTTGCTGATCCTCAGCGTGGTGGGCACCAATGCCACCTCGCTGGTGCTGGTGATTGCACTGCTGGATTCGACCCGGGTGTTTCGCCTGTCCCGGGCCGTGGCGATGACCGTGGTGGTGCAGGACTTCGTCGAAGCCGCACGGCTGCGTGGGGAAGGGCTGTGGTGGCTGGTCACCCGCGAAGTGCTGCCCAATGCCGCCGCGCCATTGATTGCCGAGTTCGGCCTGCGGTTCTGTTTCGTGTTCCTGTTTATCAGCGCGCTGTCGTTCCTTGGCCTGGGCATTCAACCACCCACCGCCGATTGGGGCAGCATGGTCCGCGACAATGCGGTGCTGATTACCTTCGGCGACATCAGCCCGTTGCTGCCGGCCCTGGCGGTGGCGTTGATCACCGTCAGCGTGAATTTTGTCGTCGACTGGATGCTGCATAAATCCAGCGGCCTGAAGGAGTGTTGAGGATGGACAAGCCACTGCTGGAAATCCGCAACCTGCAGATCGAAGGGCATTACGAGGATGCCTGGCATCCGCTGATCAAGGGCATCGACCTGACGTTGCAACGGGGCGAGGTGCTGGGGTTGATTGGCGAGTCCGGCGCGGGTAAATCAACGTTGGGCCTGGCGGCCATGGGTTTTGCCCGCGATGGTTGCCGCATCACCGGTGGCTCGGTGTGCTTTGACGGTATTCAGCTGTTGCAGGCCAAGCCAGAAGCGCTGCGCAAGCTGCGAGGACTGCGCATTGCCTACGTTGCGCAAAGCGCTGCCGCGTCGTTCAACCCGGCCCACCGGCTGATTGACCAGCATGTGGAAACCGCCGTGATCAACGGTGGCATCAGCCGCGCCCAGGCTGAACGCGAGGCGGTGGAGTTGTACCGCGTGCTGCGCCTGCCCAATCCGGAAACCATCGGCCAGCGTTATCCGCACCAGGTCTCCGGCGGGCAACTGCAACGGGTGATGACCGCCATGGCGATGGCCTGTCACCCGGACCTGATCATCTTCGACGAACCCACCACCGCCCTCGACGTCACCACCCAGATCGAAGTGCTGGCGGCGATTCGCGATGCGGTGAAAACCTTCGGCAGTGCCGCGCTGTATATCAGCCATGACCTGGCAGTGGTCGCGCAGATGGCCGACCGCATCATGGTGCTGCGCCACGGCAAGCTGGTGGAGGAGGCCGAGACCCGCACCATGCTCAGCGCACCGCAGCAGGACTACACCAAGTCCCTGTGGGCGGTGCGCAGCTTTCGCACCGAGCCCAAGGCTTGCCCGCAGCAGCAGGTGCCGTTGCTGGAAGTACGCCAGGTATGCGCCAGCTACGGGCATCAGCCGGTGCTGCATGACGTGTCGATGAGCCTGTATCGCGGCCAGACGTTGGCGGTGATCGGCGAATCCGGCAGTGGCAAAAGCTCCACGGCACGCCTGATTACCGGATTGCTGCCGGCCACGACGGGGCAGGTGTTGTATGACGGTGAAGCGTTGCCGGCGGACTTTCGTCGGCGCAGCAAGGAGCAGTTGCGACGGATCCAGATGATCTACCAGATCCCCGATACCGCGCTGAACCCGCGCCAGCGCATCGTCGACATCATTGGCCGGCCACTGACCTTCTACCTCGGCCTCAAGGGCAAGGCCATGCGCGCCCGAGTCGCCGAGTTGCTGGAGATGATCGAGCTGGACCCGGCCACCTTCATGGAGCGTCAGCCCCGTGAGCTGTCCGGCGGCCAGAAGCAACGTATCTGCATCGCTCGCGCCCTGGCGGCCGACCCACAATTGATCATCTGCGACGAAGTGACCTCGGCCCTGGATCAGTTAGTGGCCGAGGGCGTGCTGAAACTGCTTAACCGAATCCAGCAGCAGTTGGGCGTGGCCTACCTGTTTATCACCCACGACGTGGCCACGGTGCGCGCCATTGCCGACGAAGTGGTGGTGATGCAGCGGGGCAGAGTGGTGGACCAGGGCAGCCGCAGCGCGATCTTCACCCCGCCGTATCAGGACTACACCGGCCTGCTGTTTTCATCGGAGCCGGAAATGGACCCCGACTGGCTCGACCATTTGCTGGCCAAACGGGCCGCGCTTACTTCTTGAGGAGTTTTTATGAAGGTGTTGATTGTCCACGCCCATCCCGAGCCGCAGTCGTTTACCGCGGCCTTGCGTGACCAGGCCACGGCTACCCTGCAAGCGCAGGGGCATGAGGTGCAGGTCAGTGATTTGTACGCGATGAACTGGAATCCCGTAGCCAGCGCCTCGGACTTCACCTCGCGGGAGAACCCCGACTACCTGGTGTATGCCCTGGAGCAGCGCCTGGGGGTGAAAAGCCAATCCATCGCGGCGGATATCCAGCAGGAGTTGGACAAGCTGCTGTGGGCCGATCTGCTGATCCTCAATTTCCCGATCTTCTGGTTCTCGGCGCCCGCGATGCTCAAGGGCTGGATTGACCGGGTGCTGGTGTCGGGCGTGTGCTACGGCGGCAAGCGGTTTTATGATCAGGGCGGGCTCGCCGGCAAGAAAGCGCTGGTCACGGTGACCCTCGGCGGGCGCGAGCATATGTTTGGCGAGGGTGCGATTCACGGGCCATTGGAGGACATGCTGCGGCCGATCCTGCGTGGCACGCTGGCGTATGTCGGGTTTGAGGTGCTGGAGCCGTTTGTGGCGTGGCATGTGCCGTATATCAGCGCCGAGGCCCGGCAGACTTTCCTGCACAGTTACCAGCAGCGATTGGAAGGGCTGGCGGATGACCAGCCGTTGGTGTTTCCGAAGTTGGCGCAGTTTGATGAGGCTCTTTATCCACTTTAGTCAAGTGAATGAAGATCCAGTGTGGGAGCGGGCTTGCTCGCGAAAGCGGCGCGCCAGTTGATGCATGTGCTGGCTGAACCACCGCATTCGCGAGCAAGCCCGCTCCCACACTGGATCTTCATTGTCAGGCGCGATTGTGTGCCCGCAACCGCTCGGCAGCGCTGCGCAGCAGCTGTTCCGTGCCGTCCCAGCCCAGGCAGCCATCGGTGATCGACACGCCGTATTTCATCGACGGGCTCAATGGTTGGCAGCCTTCAAACAGGTGGCTTTCGATCATCATGCCGATCAGCGAGGTGTCGCCCTGCAGGCGCTGTTCCAGCACGTCGTTGAACACCGCCGGTTGGCGCAGCGGGTCTTTGCCGCTGTTGGCGTGGCTGCAGTCGACCATGATCCGCGGCGCGACTTTGCTCTTGGCCAGGTCGGCGTGAACCTGGGCCACGCTCTGGCGATCGTAGTTCGGCCCACGATGGCCGCCGCGCAACACGAGGTGAGTGTCGGGGTTGCCCGGGGTCTGGATGATCGCCGGATGGCCCTGGCTGTCGACACCGAAGTGACGGTGCGGGTGAGCGGCGGAGCGCATGGCGTCACAGGCGATGGCCACGCCGCCGTCGGTGCCGTTCTTGAAGCCGACGGGCATGCCGAGGCCGCTGGCCATTTCGCGGTGGATCTGCGATTCGGTGGTGCGCGCGCCAATGGCGACCCAGCTCAGCAGGTCATCGAAGTAGCCGGCAGCCATCGGTTGCAGTAGCTCGGTGGCCACCGGCAGGCCCAGGCGCAGCATTTCACGCATCAGTTCCCGGGACAGGGTCAGGCCGGCGGCCATGTCGTCGCTGCCATCCAGGCGCGGGTCGTAGGCCAGGCCTTTCCAGCCGATGGTGGTGCGGGGTTTTTCGACGTAGGCGCGGATCACCAGCAGCATCTGGTCACTGACTTCATGGGCCAGTTTTTTCAGGTTGCGCGCGTATTCCATGGCCGATTCCGGGTCGTGGATCGAGCACGGGCCGACAATCACCAGCAGGCGTGAGTCTTCACCCTTGAGAATGGCGCGCACGGCTTGGCGATGGGCGTGGATCTGTTCGTTGAGGAATGGGCTCAGGGGCAGTTGGTGCTTGAGCTCAAGGGCACTGGGCAAACGCTGGGTCAGCGCTTCATTGGCGCAGGACAGGGTGGAAACAGGCAGAGCGGCGATCGAGGAGTTCATATTCGGGCTTCCTGGGCAAGCGGCGGGCTGTTCCCGCACGCTCTGCCCTACTGGGGTGTTCGACAATTGGCCGTATTGGCTACGTGTGTTGGCTTGCCACCAATAGGTGACCGATCGGAGGCGGCAGGCTGTCCCGAACGGAGCTTGCTAAATCGCCAGGCGGTGGAGGTGTCGTAGCGGTAATAGGTGGCGTAGTTCATGGCGTGAGTCCTTTAAGTGTTCGGTGTGTGGCAAAAATAATAAGGGCTGAAAAAACAAAACCCCCGGTCGGGGAGCCGACCGGGGGTTAGATTTCTCTGGTAGGCGACCCCTTGAGTAGTGGGCGCCGATTTCAGGTATCAGGCGCGCCAGTGGCTAAACCAATACCCAAAATAAAAGCTGACCAGTGCGCTCAAACCGCTCACGCGGGCAGCCACGACCGAGCGCTGGGCGCTGGCAGCAGGGCAAACCTGGGTGTGGGTGAGTTGCAACATGGTGTGTCTCCAAATGATGGGGGCAGCTTAACTGAGGCGAGCGGGTGGATTCAATCAGTAATTTCTATTGAGGTTGGGTACTTACGGCTATGACCCAAGTGTCGATATGCTGCACGGACTTCACGATGATTGCCTGGATGCGACCATGACGGCCTTGACGATTGCTGCTGCCCAATCCATTTCCATTGCGGGCGACGTACCCGGAAATATCGCGCGTCACTTGGCTTTCATGCGCGTGGCGGCGGAGCACGGCGTGCAGTTGCTGGTGTTTCCGGAACTGTCCCTGACCGGCTATGAACCGTCACTGGCCGCCGGGCTGGCGATCGCGCCCGGCGATGAAGCGCTGGCGCCGCTGCGGGAGATGGCCCGTGAGTTGCGCATCACCGCAGTGGTGGGCATGCCGATTCGCCTGGGGGGCGCCAGTGAGGTGTTGATCGGCGCGCTGGTGCTGGGGCCGGATGGCTCGGTGGCGGTCTATACCAAGCAGCATCTGCATCCCGGTGAAGACGTGGCGTTTGCTGCGGGGCAGGGCGGGGCGGCCCTTGAATGGGGGGACGACCGGATCGCCCTGGCGGTATGCGCGGATTTTTCCCACGCCAGCCACCCTCGACAGGCTGCCGAGGACGGGGCGAACATCTACGCTGCGGGTGTGCTGATCAGCGAAGGCGGCTACGCGCCGGACACCGCCTTGCTACAGGGCTATGCCGCCGAGCACCGGATGCTGGTGCTGATGGCCAACCACGGCGGTCCATCCGGTGGCTGGGCCTGCGCCGGGCGCAGCGCAATCTGGGGCGCCGACGGTGGTTTGATCGCGGCTAGCCCGGGTGTAGGCGATACGCTGGTGATTGCACGACGCGACACCGGCGGCCAGTGGCAGGGAGAACAGGTGGCAATCTAGGGAGTTCAGGCACATGGCGTTTCAACTGCAGGCCGCGACCAGCCAACACCTGGCCTTCGCCCGGACCCTGACCCACCAGGCCATGGGTAATTATTATCGCCAATACGACTTGTCGTGGTCCGATGCCGGTTTCGATACCGCCTGGGCCGGACGAGAAAACTGGCTGATCTGTCGCGATAACGAGGTGCTGGGTTTCATCAGTATCAGTCGTGACCCCAAGGCACTGTATATCCGCGAGCTGCACATCCTTGAGGCGTTTCGTCATCAAGGGGCTGGCGGTTGGGTTATCGAGCAGATGGTGTACAAGGCGCGCGCGCAAGGGCTGTGCCTTTTACGGTTGACCGTTTTCAAGACCAACCCGGCGCGAAGGCTCTATCAGCGCAAGGGCCTGGAAATCGTTGGAGCGGAGGATTGCTTCTGGCGCATGGAGCGCAATTGCCGGCCGTGATCAGGTGTGAGTACTGCCAATTTTGGGAAAACAGGCACTTGGTTTTAATAAGCGCATACTGACTTCAAGAAATGACTTCCTGATCTTGCCTTACGGTTTCTTCCTCAGTCGGAATGATCCCGTCTTTCATGCCCAACAGGACCGCGACCTTATGGGCTTCTCCACGTCGTCCCTTTTTGCGCCCAGCGAGCACTTGATAGGTGGTTGCCGGGTCCACGCCATGTTCCCGGGCGAATGCTTGAACAGATTTTCCTTGGTGTTCAAGCCAAGCTTTGGCTTGTGCAGCCGTGCGAATTCCGGGCATAGTTCAAAACCGTTCAAGTTTGTTTAACAAAGAGATGAGAGTGTCACCTCTTGGGGTGTGCCAAATAGGATCATACATCCAAATGAGTGGAATCGGTTCGCGGTTACGGCAAGAACGAGAGCGACTTGGTCTGTCGCAGAAAACTTTTGGTGAAATAGGAGGCGTGGAAGCCAACGCGCAAGGCAAATATGAAAGTGGTGGTCGGGCGCCCAAGGCGGACTATCTTTCACGTGTAGCGGAAAGAGGTGTCGATATCCTGTACGTGCTGACGGGCACGTCTACTCCTATTCAATTGGATAACCTTAGCCAGCTGGAGGAAAAAGTCCTGGGAAATTACCGGGCAATGTTAAAGGAAGATCAGGATGCAATCCGGCGGTTGACCACTACGCTGGCCGAGCATTCAGCTTCAATGAATGGAAAAACAAAGCTCCCCCTCCAGGAATCCTGACCTTTTTCTCAGGAAATTCGGCCGCCTACCGCCCGGTAGACGGCCATTGTTCATTGAAACTCTATATATATGACGCTTGCGGCTAGGTCTGCGCCGTGGTTTTTTGCTAAGGTGTTCAGCAACCTATAAGACCATATCGCGAGGTGTCTGCTTGATTAGGGTGCTAGTAGTCGATGACCATGATCTCGTTCGTACAGGCATTACACGAATGCTGGCTGACATCGATGGCCTGCAAGTAGTCGGCCAGGCCGAGTCAGGGGAGGAATCCCTGATCAAGGCCCGGGAGTTGAAGCCCGATGTGGTTTTGATGGACGTCAAGATGCCCGGGATCGGCGGTCTTGGCGCCACTACGAAGTTGTTGCGCAGCCATCCGGATATCAAAGTCGTGGTAGTGACCGTGTGTGAGGAAGATCCTTTTCCTACACGGTTGCTACAAGCGGGCGCTGCCGGCTATCTGACCAAGGGCGCGGGCCTGGCGGAAATGGTCCAGGCCATTCGCCTGGTGTTTGCCGGCCAACGCTACATCAGCCCGCAGATTGCCCAGCAGTTGGCGATCAAGTCGTTCCAGCCCACCAGCGACTCGCCGTTCGATGCGCTGTCGGAGCGGGAAATCCAGATCGCCCTGATGATTGTCGGCTGTCAAAAAGTCCAGTCGATCTCCGACAAGCTGTGCCTGTCGCCGAAAACCGTGAACACCTACCGTTATCGGATTTTCGAAAAGCTTTCCATCAGCAGTGATGTTGAATTGACCCTGCTGGCGGTACGCCACGGCATGGTAGACGCCAGCGCCTGAAATGACAGCCTCTGAAATTAAAGTGCTGTTCGATCCGAGTGCGTTCCTTGCAACCTGCAGTGGCCGTCCTGGCGTGTATCGCATGTTCGACAGCGAAGCGCGCCTGCTCTACGTCGGTAAAGCCAAGAACCTGAAAAGCCGCCTGGCGAGTTACTTCCGCAAGACGGGCCTGGCGCCGAAGACCGCGGCACTGGTGGCGCGTATCGCCCAGGTGGAAACCACCATCACCGCCAATGAAACCGAGGCGCTGCTGCTTGAGCAGACGCTGATCAAGGAATGGCGGCCGCCCTACAACATTCTGCTGCGTGACGATAAGTCCTACCCGTACGTGTTTCTCTCGGACGGCGACTTTCCGCGCCTGAGCATCCATCGCGGCGCCAAGAAGCAGAAGGGCAAGTACTTCGGGCCTTACCCCAGCGCCGGCGCCATCCGCGAAAGCCTGAGCCTGCTGCAAAAGGCGTTTTTCGTGCGCCAGTGCGAAGACAGTTTCTACAAGAACCGCAACCGCCCGTGCCTGCAGTACCAGATCAAGCGCTGCAAGGCACCGTGCGTGGGCCTGGTTGAGCCTGCGGAATATGCCGAGGACGTGCGTCACTCGGTGATGTTCCTCGAAGGCCGCAGCAATGCCCTGGCCGATGAGCTGTCCGGCGCCATGGAGCAAGCGGCCAGCACCCTGGACTTTGAGCGTGCCGCAGAGCTACGCGACCAGATCTCCCTGCTGCGTCGCGTGCAGGACCAGCAGAGCATGGAGGGCGGCACCGGTGACGTCGACGTCATCGCCGCCTTCGTCAACCCGGGCGGCGCCTGTGTGCACCTGATCAGCGTGCGCGGCGGCCGGGTGCTGGGCAGCAAGAACTTCTTCCCCCAGACCGGTATAGAAGAGGAGGTCGCCGAAGTCATGGCGGCGTTCCTCGGCCAGTACTACGTCAGCAGCCCCGAGCGCGACCTGCCGAGCGAACTGATCGTCAACGTGGTGCACGAGGACTTCCCGGCGCTGATCGAAGCGATTCACGAACTGCGCGGCCGCGAGCTGGACATCAGTCACCGCGTACGCGGCACCCGTGCCCGCTGGCAGCAACTGGCCGTGACCAACGCCGAACAGGCCCTGGGCGCACGCCTGGCCAACCGCCAGCACGTCGCCGCGCGATTTGACGCCCTGGCCGAAGTGCTCAAGCTCGACGAGCCGCCCCAGCGTCTGGAGTGCTACGACATCAGCCACTCCAGCGGCGAGGCCACCGTGGCTTCCTGCGTGGTGTTCGGGCCGGAAGGGCCGATCAAGTCCGATTACCGGCGCTACAACATCGAAGGCGTCACCCCGGGCGATGACTATGCCGCCATGCACCAGGCCCTGACCCGTCGCTTCAGCAAACTGAAGGACGGCGAGGGCAAGCTGCCGGACATCCTGTTGGTGGATGGTGGCAAGGGCCAGCTGTCCATGGCCCGCGACGTACTCAACGAACTGGCGGTACCCGACCTGATCCTGCTCGGCGTGGCCAAGGGTGCCACCCGCAAGGCCGGTTTTGAAACCTTGTACTTGAATGATGCAGCCCATGAGTTCACCTTGAAGGGCGACTCCCCGGCGCTGCACCTTATCCAGCAGATCCGCGACGAAGCCCACCGTTTCGCCATCACCGGCCACCGTGCGCGACGTGGCAAAACCCGGCGTACCTCAACCCTGGAAGGGGTGGCAGGAGTCGGGCCGACACGGCGGCGGGACTTGTTAAAACATTTTGGTGGCTTGCAGGAGCTGTCCCGTGCCAGCATCGAAGAAATAGCCAAAGCTCCCGGTATCAGTAAAAAGCTCGCAGAGTTGATTTATGCAAATCTGCACAGCGAGTAGAATGCCTTCTCACCTCGTAGCCAGTTGTGCCGATGAATATCCCTAATCTGATCACCGTACTACGCGTCCTGCTCATACCGATTTTCATATTGCTGTTTTACCTGCCGTACGAATGGAGCTACATGGCATCCAGTTCGGTGTTTGCCTTCGCAGCCGCCACCGACTGGCTGGACGGTTACCTGGCCCGTCGCCTGGAACAGAGCACGCCGTTTGGCGCGTTCCTGGACCCGGTGGCCGACAAACTGATGGTAGCGGTCGCCCTGGTGCTGCTGGTGCAGGAACACGGCAACCTGTGGCTGACGTTGCCGGCGGCCGTGATCATCGGTCGCGAGATCGTCGTCTCCGCCCTGCGGGAGTGGATGGCCGAAATCGGCGCCCGAGCCCACGTGGCCGTGTCCAACATGGGCAAATGGAAAACCGCGGCGCAGATGCTTGCCCTGGTGATCCTGCTGGCCAACCCGTCGGATTTCTCCTTCTGGGTATTGCTGGGCTACGCCTTGCTGCTGATCGCCGCGGGCCTGACCTTGTGGTCCATGCTGCAATATTTGCGCGCCGCCTGGCCGCATCTGCGCACCGAGGTTGAAAAGAAATAAAACTTTTTTGAATCAAGGGGTTGACGGGTGATGAGGATTCTATAGAATGCGCATCACCAAGACGCGGGAATAGCTCAGTTGGTAGAGCACGACCTTGCCAAGGTCGGGGTCGCGAGTTCGAGTCTCGTTTCCCGCTCCAAACACAAAGAAAAAGCCACTCAATAGAGTGGCTTTTTTTTGCCTGGGATTTAAGGAATAGACGCTTCGGCGTCTTTTTTCGTTTCTACGCAAAACTACTGAAATCCGTCTCCAGCCACTTTTTTAAGTACTTTTTTGAGTACATGGAATACGGGCAGTGGGCACAGCGGTTTTTGGGCGGAGCACCCCGGTCCGGCATCGTATACATCTCCTCGACCCGAAGCACATGCCGCATTCCCGCCACCCGAAACAACAACGCCGGCAAGTGCCGGCGCTGTGTGCGGTTCAGGCATTACCCTCAGCGAAATGCCGGCACCACGTGCTTGATAAACAGCTCAAGGGATTTTTTCTTCTCCGCGTGGGGCAAGCTGTTATCACACCAGAAGCTGAACTCGTCCACACCCAGCTCCTGGTAGTACTGGATGCGCGGGATGATTTCTTCAGGCGTGCCAATCATTGCGGTCTTGTGCAGGCTTTCCAGTTCAAACTCCGGACGCCCGGCGAATTTTTCTTCCGGGCTCGGGTCAAGGAAGCCGTTGACCGGCACGGTCTTGTTGCCGAACCAGGCATCAAAGGTGCGATAGAATCGGGCGATTGCCTTGGCCCCGACTTTCCAGCCGTCAGGGTCGTCTACCGCGTGCACGTGGGTGTGACGCAACACCATCAGTTGTGGGCGTGGCACATCCGGGTTGTTGTCCAGGGCAGCCTGGAATTTATTTTTCAGGTCGAGGACTTCTTCGTCGCCCTTCATCAACGGCGTGACCATCACGTTGCAGCCATTAGCTACCGCAAAGTTATGCGAGTCCGGGTCGCGTGCGGCAATCCACATCGGCGGGTTGGGCTGCTGGATCGGCTTGGGCACGCTGGTGGAGGTGGGGAACTTCCAGATGTCGCCGTCATGGGCATAGTCGCCTTTCCACAACGCACGTACCACCGGCACCATCTCGCGCAGCGCCTGGCCGCCGGATGAGGCGGGCATGCCGCCGGCCATGCGGTCGAACTCCACCTGGTAGGCACCACGGGCCAGGCCGACTTCCATGCGTCCGTTACTGATCACGTCGAGCAGCGCGCATTCGCCTGCCACCCGCAGTGGGTGCCAGAACGGCGCGATGATGGTACCGGCGCCCAGGTGAATGGTGGTGGTTTTGGCCGCGAGGTAAGCCAGCAGCGGCATCGGGCTGGGCGAGATGGTGTATTCCATGGCGTGGTGTTCGCCAATCCAGACGGTGCTGAAACCACCGGCTTCCGCCATCAGGGTCAGTTCGGTCAAGTCTTCGAACAACTGGCGATGGCTGACACTTTCATCCCAGCGTTCCATGTGCACGAACAGGGAAAATTTCATGACGCTTACCTCGGATCTATTGTGATCGGCCTGTCGACTGCGGGCCCTTAGGTGCTCTCGCCAATGTGAAGCTTGCCAGTGATGAAGGCTATTCGGCGGATTGATTGTTGGTATACCATAATACGGAATATCTGCAAAACTTTTCTCTCCAGCGGTCGCACATTCACTTCACAAGGAAGGCGAGCTAGATGAACATAAAACAAAAATTGATCCTGGCCTTTGCGGTGATCGCCAGCCTGCCAGTCATTCTGGTGGCAGTGATGATCATCCTCAACGTGCGCCATGAGGCACGGGACGGCTTTATCGACGGCAGCGAACGCGAGATTCGCCAGGTCGACAATGCCATGCAATTGTTTTTTGAAGGTATCAGTCAGAACGTCGCCTACCTGGCGGCGCATCCGCAGTTGCAAAGTATCAACGGCGATGTGAAACGCTATCTGGCCAGCGACGCCGCCCAAGTCGCACTCGGCGAGCGCGATCAGCAGTTGTTCAAGCTGTTCGAGGGCCTGGCCAAGAGTCATTCGGCCTACACCTACCTGTCACTGGGTACTGAAGATGGCGGCTATGTATTCTGGCCGGGTGACCCGAAGCTGGCGAGCTACGACCCGCGCACCCGGCCCTGGTACAAGACGGCCATGGCGCAACCGGGCAAGACCCTGCGCACCGAGGCGTATTACTGGGCCGCCGATGACGTGGTGCTGGTCAGTACGGTGCGAAGCTTCAATGACCGCCAGGGCAACGCGAGCGGGGTGGTGAACATCGATGTTTCCCTCAAGCAACTGACCGACCTGGTCAAACAGATCAAGCTGGGTGACAGCGGCTACCTGATGTTGATGGAAGCCAATAACACCGTGTTGGTGGACCCGAATGACCCGTCTCACAACTTCAAGAAACTTAGTGAGTTGGGCGAGGGTTACCGGCAGTTGAGCGAGGCTGGGCAGGGCCTGGTGCAGGTCGAGTTGGCAGGCGAGCGCTACATGGCGTTTGTCTGGCCGTCCAGGGCATTGGGCTGGCGGTTTGTCGGGGTGGTGCGGGAAAGTGAAGTGATGGCCGGCGCGGCGCGCCTGACCTGGCTGATCGCGGCGATCGCCCTGGTGTGTGCCGTGTTGTTTGCAGTGGTGGGCGCCTGGTTTGCCGGGCTGATCGTCAAGCCGATTCGTGGTGTGGCCAGCGGCCTGGAAGGCATCGCCCAGGGCGAAGGAGACCTGACGGCGCGCCTGCCGGTAAAAGGGCGAGACGAGACGGCACAACTGGCCGGCTGGTTCAACCAGTTCCTCGAAGCGATCCGCACGCTGATCCAGCGCATCGGCCAGGCGGCCGGGCAGATCCACAGCAGTTCGGGGAGTGCCATGGAGGTCTCGGTGGAAATGGCTGAGGTCGCCTCACGCCAACGGGAGGCCGTGGACATGGTGTCCACCGCGTTTCATGAGATGGTCGCCACCTCCAATGAAGTCGCGCGCTCCTGCAGCCAGGCCGCCGACTCTGCCGACAACGGACAGCGCCAGGCGCACACCGGCCAGCAGCAGATCGACGCAGCAGTGAGCAGCGTAGGGCGCCTGAGTGAGGAAATCGGCCACTCCGCCCAGTCCATGGAGCAACTGGAAAAAGACAGCAACGACATCCAGTCGATACTCGGCACCATCCGCTCCATCGCCGAACAGACCAACCTGCTGGCGCTGAACGCTGCCATCGAAGCCGCCCGAGCCGGTGAACAGGGGCGTGGTTTTGCCGTGGTGGCAGACGAAGTGCGGGCCCTGGCCAAGCGTACGTCGGACTCCACCGGCGAGATCGACGGGCTGCTGGGCAACCTCGCCCGGCGTACCCATCAGATGGGTAAACAAATGCATGCCAGCCTGGAGGTGTCCCAGGAAACGGTGGTGTCGATCAACGACGCACGGGCCAGTTTTGGGTTGATTCGCGAGTCGGTGGACGTGATCCGCGACATGAATACGCAAATCGCAACGGCTGCCGAAGAGCAGCACCAGGTGGCTGAAGACATCAATCGGCACATCAGCCAGATTCACGGGGATGCACAGTTGGTGGCGAGCCTGGCTGATTCCACGCGCCAGGATGCGCAGCAATTGACGACGTTGTCTCAGACGTTGAATCAGTTGGTCAGCCGCTTCCGCACCTGACCGGTGGGCGCCCGGGCTGCCGGGCGCCTGCAACGGTAACGATCAGGCAATGGCGGGCAGGGCGCCCATCTTGCCGTGGCAATACACCAGTGGCCCGGCGTTCTGCCGGGGCACGATCAGGTTCTTCACCGCACCGACCATGATTGCATGGTCACCGCCTTCATACTCACGCCACAACTCGCACTCGATCACCGCCGTGGCATTGGCGAGGATCGGGTTGCCCAGTTCACTCAACGTCCATTCGATGCCCTGCGCCTTGTCTTTGCCCTTGCGCGCAAAAGCATAGGCTTCGCTTTGCTGCCCACCGGACAGCACATGAATGGCAAAGCGCTGGTTCTTGATCAGCACCGGATAGGAGTCGGAACTGTAGTTGGGGCAGAACAGCACCAGGGCCGGCTCCATGGACAACGAGCTGAACGCACTGGCGGTAAGTCCGACTATCTGCCCGTCATCATCGAGCGTGGTGATCACGGTGACTCCGGACGGAAACGAACCCATCACTTGTTTGTAGATGGCGGCATCGATCATGGGACGGTCCTCGTAGGGTGAAGCGGATTTTATAGATTTGTAGGTCTGATGGTATACCGTAATACAATCTAATCAAGGGCTTTTTCAGGCGGCCGATGAACGTTGACCTTTGGTCTTATAGCCAATGAATACGGGGGTTAGCCCGCTGAATGAAGAGGGGCCGTGTGGCACAATAGCGGATCAGATGCGTGCCAGGACTACGGATCAGTCTTGTGAAAATGTTGGAATACCATAATATGGTGTTCGTATGGGGGTGGCCAGAGAGCTCCCCCGGTTTGGCGTCAAACAACTATAAGATCAGACAAACGCGAGTTCATTTCCATGCCCCAGATGTCCCGGCAAGATCCCCTGATCGAGAATCACACGGTCGATTACGTCCCCCTCGCGGAGCGCCATGGAAAGGCCCGCGACCTGTTCACCCTATGGTTCAGCACCAACATTGCACCGCTGCCCATCGTCACCGGCGCTATGGTGACTCAGGTGTTCCATCTCAACCTGGTGTGGGGGCTGCTGGCGATTGCCCTCGGGCACATGCTCGGCGGTATTGTCATTGCCCTCGCGTCGGCCCAGGGCCCGCGCATGGGCATCCCGCAGATGGTGCAGAGCCGGGGTCAGTTCGGGCGCTACGGAGCGCTGCTGATCGTTTTCTTCGCGGCCCTGATCTACATTGGCTTTTTCATCTCCAACATAGTGCTGGCGGGCAAGTCCATCGTCGGCATCGTGCCGTCGGTACCGGTGCCGGCCAGCATCCTGATCGGCGCGCTCAGCGCCACGGCCATTGGCGTGATCGGCTATCGCTTTATCCATACCCTGAACCGTATCGGCACCTGGGTGATGGGCAGCGCATTGCTGGCGGGTTTCCTCTACATTTTTTCCCACGACCTGCCGGCAGACTTCCTCTCCCGTGGCGGCTTCAATCCGGCCGGCTGGCTGGCGACGGTGTCGTTGGGAGTGATCTGGCAGATCAGCTTCTCCCCCTATACCAGCGATTATTCGCGCTACCTGCCGGCTGATATCGGCATCACCCGACCCTTTGTCGCCACCTACCTGGGGGCCACTCTCGGCACCATTTTGTCGTTCTCCTTTGGCTTGGTCGCCGCCCTGGCGACACCCGAAGGCACTGAGGCGATGGTCGCGGTCAAGCAAGCCACCGGCTGGCTGGGGTCGATCCTGATGGTGCTGTTTCTGCTCAATATCATCAGCCACAACGCCCTGAATCTGTATGGTGCGGTGCTGTCGATCATCACCTCGATCCAGACCTTCGCCAGCCAGTGGACACCCGGCATCCAAGTGCGTGTGGTGCTGTCCAGCGTGGTGCTGGCCGGATGCTGCGTGGTGGCATTGGGCGCGTCGGCGGACTTCATCTCGCAATTTATCGGCCTGATCCTTGCGCTGCTATTGGTGCTGGTGCCGTGGGCGTCGATCAACCTGATCGATTTCTACATCATCAAGCGTGGCGCCTATGACATTGCGTCGATCTTTCAGGCGGACGGCGGGGTTTACGGACGCTTTAACCTGCATGCGATCGTGGCGTATTTCATCGGCATCATCGTGCAACTGCCGTTTGCCAATACGTCGCTGTACGTGGGGCCATGGGCCAATCTGGTAGAGGGCGCAGACCTGTCGTGGCTGGTGGGGTTGGTGGTGACGTGTCCGCTGTATTACTGCCTGGCGACGCGCGAGCATAGCCGGAAGATGAGGACGGTAAAGTTGGGCTATAGCGACTGATCATCGAATGAACTGAAATGCCCGGCCAATGCCGGGCATTTTTTTATCTGCAGTTAAGGCCTGCCGATGCAGCCGTATCCTTGTAGCAAGCTGGCTTGATGATCAATGACATCCGGCCAGGTCCATTGTTAGCAGGCAAAAAAAGGCCGCCACAACCCGACGTTGTGGCGGCCCAAGGGTGACTCAATGGGCGCCGGCGGCCTTGTTCAGATCGCTTTCAGCCCATGCGGTATAGACGCAAGCATCCGCCGTGGCCCAGCGCACGCGCACCGGGTCGCCGGCCTTGAGTGGCATGCCCGCAGCAGACAACGCCTTGACTGTCATCGAGGTGCCGCCAAGGGTTTTCACGGTGCAGGTCTGGCTTTCGCCGAGGAACAGCACCTCGCCTACAATCGCTGACACTTCATTCCAACCCGCCGCCAATGCCTGCTCGGTAGCTTGCTCGACACTCAGCGCCAAGGCTTTTTCCGGGCGTACCATCAACAGCACCTCCTGCTCGGTTTGCAAGCCGCTGGTCAGGCGGATCGACAGCGATTGGCCTTCAAACGATGCCACCGCATTCCCCTGCGCCTTGAGCTTGAGGAAGTTGGAGTTGCCGAGGAACGAGGCTACAAACGCATTTGGCGGGTTCTGGTACAGGTCGAAGCCACTGCCCAGGCCGACAATCTTGCCGTGGCTGAAAATCGCGATGCGCTGGGACAGGCGCATGGCTTCTTCCTGGTCGTGGGTGACGTAGACGATGGTGATGCCCAGGCGCCGATGTAATTGGCGCAGTTCGTCCTGCAGGTCTTCACGCAGTTTTTTGTCGAGGGCGCCGAGGGGTTCGTCCATCAGCAGGATGCGCGGCTCGTACACCAGCGCCCGCGCGATGGCGACGCGTTGCTGCTGGCCGCCGGAGAGTTGCGAAGGGCGGCGATGGGCAAATTGCTCAAGCTGCACCAGCTTGAGCATGGCGTCGACGCGCTTCTCGCGCTCGGCGCTGGCCAGTTTGCGAATCGCCAGGGGGAAGGCGATGTTGTCGCGCACCGACAAATGCGGGAACAGCGAGTAACGTTGGAACACCATGCCGATGTCGCGTTTGTGCGGCGGCACATTGACCAGGGATTGGCCGCTCACCAGGATCTCGCCGCTGCTTGGCGTTTCAAAGCCTGCGAGCATCGACAGGGTGGTGCTTTTGCCAGAGCCGCTGGAGCCGAGGAAGGTCAGGAATTCGCCGTCCTTGATGTCCAGCGAGATGTTATCCACGGCGGCAAATTCACCGTAGTACTTGTTCAGGTTGCGCAAGCTGACCAGGGGGTGGCCATGGTTTTGCGCGGTATCTTGGATCACTGCACTCATGTGTTGCTCCTGGGCGCTCAAGCGCGGGTTTCTGTGCGCCGGCGAAGGGCGGCGGCGATGACCATGACGAGCACCGAGAGGCCGATCAGCAACGTCGAGGCGACGGCAATCACAGGCGTCAGGTCCTGGCGCAGGGTGGTCCACATTTTTACGGGAAGGGTTTGCAGGGTCGGGCTGGCCATCATCACGCTGAGCACCACTTCGTCCCATGAGACGAGAAAGGCGAACAACGCGCCGGCCACCATTCCCGGGCGAATCGCCGGGAATGTCACCTTGAATACGGCCTGCAGGCGCGATGCACCGCAGATCACCGCCGCATCTTCAATCGATTGGTCGAACAGCTTCAGCGAGTTGATGATCGAGATAATGGTGAACGGCAGCGCGACAATCACATGGCTCACTACAAAGGCGAACATCGTGCCGGTATAGCCGAGCTTGAGGAACAGTGCGTACACCGCCACCGCGATGATCACCAACGGCACGATCATCGGCAGGGTGAACAGGCCGTAGAGCAACTCGCGGCCAGGAAATCGCCCACGCACCAGGGCAAATGCGGTGGGCAGGCCCAGCGCCACGGCGAACACGGTGGTCAGTACCGCAACCTTGAGGCTCGCTACCGCCGCGTTCATCCAGTCGGCATTGGAGAAGAACTGGCCGTACCATTTCAGCGTCCAGCCCGGTGGCGGGAACACCAGCCATTGGGACGAGCCGAACGACAGCAACACGATGAACACGATCGGCAACAGCAAGAACAGGCCAATCATGCCGGTGGTGGTGTAGAGGCCCAGGCGCATCCTGCGGCTCATGGCATTGGAAGTCAGGAGCATGACGGCTTACCTCGCGTTGCTGGCGCCAACCGGGGATTCCGGCTGAAGCTTCAGGTAGAAGTAGAACAGCACCAGCGTGATAAAGATCAGCAATGCGGCGCCGGCACTCGCCAGGCCCCAGTTGAGGAACGACTGCACCTGCTGGATGATGAACTCAGGCAGCATCATGTTCTGCGCGCCGCCGAGCAGCGCCGGGGTGACGTAGTAACCGAGGGACATCACAAACACCATCAAGCCGCCGGAAAACAACCCCGGTCGGCACAGCGGCAGGAACACCCGGAAGAAGTTGGTCCAAGGGCTGGCACCGCAGATGGAGCCGGCCTGCAGGATCATCGGGTCGATGGCCTGCATGGTTGCCTGCAATGGCAGCACAATGAACGGGATCATGATGTAGCTCATACCGATCACCACGCCGGTCAGGTTGTGCACCATCTCCAGCGGCTGGTCGATGATGCCCATCGCCATCAGTGCCTTGTTGATCACCCCGGAGGCTTGCAGCAATACCAGCCATGAATAGGTGCGGGCGAGCAGGCTGGTCCACATCGACAGCAGCACGATGTTCAGGATCCAGCGGCCCCAGCCGCGTGGTACCAGGGTAATCACCCAGGCCAGCGGGAAGCCCAGCAACAGGCTGAACAGGGTCACCAGGCCGGCCACCGAAAAGGTATTGAGCAGTACCCGGGCGTATGCCGAGTTAGCGAACAGTTGCTCATAGTTGCCAAGGCCCGGTACGGGCTCCAGCACGCCGCGCAGCAACAGGCCGATCAGCGGCGCGAGGAAGAACAGGCCGAGGAACAGCAGCGCCGGGATCAGGTTGCTCGACCCCCGCCAGCGCTGCGCCAGGGATGGCGCACCTGGTTTGCAGGAAACTGCGCCAGCAACGCCGAGGGCGCTCCCGATCGGCGTGGTTGCCGTCATTTTCATTTGACTAGCCATTCATTCCACCGTGTCGCAATGGCCGGACCGTTCTTGGCCCAGTAGGCGAAATCGAGGGTGATCTGGTCCTTGGCATACGCCGTCGGCAGGTTGGGCGCGAGCACTGAGTCCAGGCGCTGCACACTGTCGATGTTCACCGGTGCATAAGCGGTCAGGTTAGAGAAGTCGGCCTGGCCCTTGGCGCTGCTGGCACTGGCCAGGAACTTCATCGCCGCGCCTTTGTTTTTGCTGCCTTTAGGCACGACCAGGATGTCCGCCATCACCAGATTCTGTTTCCAGCTTACGCCTACGGGTGCGCCATCTTCCTGCAGGGCATGAATGCGGCCGTTCCAGAACTGACCCATGCTGACTTCGCCCGAGGCCAGCAGTTGCTGGGACTGTGCGCCGCCGCCCCACCAGACGATGTCTTTCTTGATGGTGTCGAGTTTCTTGAAGGCGCGGTCCAGGTCCAAGGGGTAGAGCTTGTCGGCGGGAACGCCGTCAGCCAGCAGCGCCAGTTCGAGCACGCCAGGGCTTGGCCATTTGTAGAGGGCACGTTTGCCGGGGTAGGTTTTGGTGTCGAACAGCGCGGCCCAGTCCTGTGGCTTGCCAGCGCCGAGCTTGCCCTCGTTGTAGCCGAGTACGAAGGAGAAGAAAAACGAGCCGACGCCATGGTCGGAGACAAACCGCGGGTCGATCTTGTCGCGCTGGATCACCGAAAAATCCAGGGGTTCGAGCAGCCCTTCAGCGGCGGCGCGCAAGGCGAAGTCAGCCTCCACGTCTACCACGTCCCACTGCACGTTGCCGCTCTCGACCATGGCCTTGAGCTTGCCATAGTCGGTGGGACCGTCCTGCACCACAGTGATCCCGCTTACCTTGCTGAAAGGATCGGCCCACGCCTGCTTTTGCGCATCCTGGGTGCTACCGCCCCAGCTCACGAAATTGACGCTTTCGGCCGCCAGGGCCGCGTGAGTGGCCGTGGCCAGCAAACCCGCGAACAGCATCGCGGTTGCACGTTTGTTCAACACCATTTTCACGCCCTCATTTGTTTTGTTATTGAGCGGGCCTGGTAATGCCCGCCTATCGGGAGCAGTAGGTCTCTCGAAGCCTCTATTGCGAAGCCTCAAAAGTCGACCGTACCAAGGCTTGTTACTGGCGCTATCCCTGGCATGCGCACTTGGCAAAAGTACTCGGTCGATGGAATATCATATTATGGTATTCCAAGCTTTGTGCAAGCACTTTGCCTTACCGGTTATCCGTCATTCGGTGAACGGAATGCTTTCCACCACCTCCAGGTCGTAGCCTGTCAGCCCGGCGTATTTCAGCGGAGGGCCAAGGTGGCGCAGCTTGCAGACGCCAAGGTCCTGCAATATCTGCGCGCCGGTGCCGACTTCCGAATAGATCCGCGACTGCGAACGGCTGAACTGGCGCGGCGTCTGGGTCAACTGCGGGACGCGTTCGAGCAGGGCCTGGGAGGATTCATGATTGGCCAGCACCACCACCACGCCGCTGCCTTCTGCGGCGACGCGTTGCAGGGCGGCCCATAAGGTCCAGTTGGAGGGGCCGCTATACTCGGCGCCCACCAGGTCGCGCAGCGGGTCGATCACGTGCACGCGCACCAGGGCGGGCGTGTCGCGGTGTAACTGCCCCATGACCATCGCCATGTGCACGCCGCCATCAATGCGGTCCTCAAAGGTGATCAGGCGGAACGTGCCGTGCACTGTGGGCAGGTCGCGCTCGCCGATGCGCACTACGGTGCGCTCGGTACTGAGGCGGTAGTGGATCAGATCGGCGATGGTGCCGATCTTGATCCCATGCTTGTGCGCGAACACCTCAAGGTCAGGGCGACGTGCCATGGTGCCGTCATCGTTCATCACTTCGACGATCACCGAGGCTGGTGTGTGCCCGGCCAGGCGCGCCAGGTCGCAACCGGCTTCGGTGTGCCCGGCGCGCGTCAACACGCCGCCATCCTTGGCGCGCAACGGGAAAATATGCCCCGGTTGCACGATGTCGGCCGGCCCCGCATCGGCATTCACGGCCGCGGCCACCGTGCGCGCCCGGTCGGCGGCGGAGATGCCGGTGGTCACGCCGGTGGCGGCTTCGATGGACACGGTAAACGCGGTGCTGAACACGCTGCCATTGCTCGGCACCATCTGCTGCAGGCCGAGGCGCTGGCAGTGTTCGTCGGTGAGGGTCAGGCAAATCAGGCCACGCGCTTCCCGGGCCATGAAGCTGATAGTCTCGGCGGTGCAGCACACCGCGGGCAGCAACAGGTCGCCTTCGTTCTCCCGATCCTCGTCGTCCACCAGGAGCACCATTTTGCCTTGGCGGTAGTCTTCGATGATGTCTGCGATGTTGTTGAAAGACATGGTGGCTGCTCGATTTATTGGTTGTATGTATTATGGTATACCACAAAACCAAGCAAGAGGATGTCACGATGAAGGCTTACTGGATTGCCCATGTAAATGTGTCCGATGCAGAGCAGTACACGCAGTACACCCAGCGCGCGCCTGCGGCCTTCGCGAAGTTTGGCGGGCGCTTCCTGGCCAGGGGCGGGCGCAGCGCCGCGATGGAAGGCGGGCCTGCCAGGCAACGTAATGTGGTGATCGAGTTCGACAGCTACGAGCAGGCGCTGGCCTGTTATGAGTCTGCGGAGTATCAGGAGGCAAAGGCGCGTCGTGAAGGGGCGGGCGAGGCGCAGATCATCATCGTGGAAGGGCTGGTGCCTTAGGGGTATCAGGCATACATCACATTTTTGATCCGTGTCGGGTCTGACGATCAGCGGATGAAGTGAATCTTGCCGCTGTCGTCGTTACCGATGTAGATGCCATACACCCCAGCCTGGCGTTCCTCGATATAACGCTCGAGGATCTGCCGGATCGCCGGGTAGTAGATGCTGTCCCAGGGAATGTCCTCGGGCGCGAAGAACTTGTAGTCGAGGGTCTCCGGCCCGAACTGGCCGGTGATCTGCAGCGCGATGGCGCGGAAGATGATGTACACCTCGCTGATCTTCGGCACGCTGAAAATCGAGTAGGGCGAGAGGATCTCCGCGCGTACGCCGCTTTCTTCCCAGACTTCGCGTAGTGCGGCCTGTTCAGTGGTTTCGCCACCTTCCATGAAGCCGGCCGGCAGCGTCCAGGTGCCAGGACGCGGCGGGATGGCCCGCTGGCAAAGCAGATATTTGCCGTCCTGCTCGATGATGCAGCCGGCGATAATCTTCGGGTTGATGTAGTGGATGTAGCCGCAGCCCCGGCACATCAGGCGCTCATGGGTATCACCCGGTGGCAGCTGGTGACCGAGGTCACTGCTGCCACATGTCGGGCAAAAACTGGGGCTGGGCATGGTCAGTGACCTATGCGCGGTTCTTTGAGGGCGATGGGCAGTGTGATCTCGGGGATCTTGCCGGTCTCTTCCTGCTTGCGCTTGAGGTAATCCAGGGCCACGGCGGCGGCGGCGCGCACGTGGTCGACACAGGCCTGGTGGGCGGCGAGCGGGTCGCCGCTCTTGATCGCCTGGACCATACGCTCCATTTCCTGGTTGCTGGTACCGCGACGGTTTTCCTGGGATACCGAGGTCGCGCGCAAGTAGCTGATACGTGCCTGCAACTGACGCAGTTGGGTGGCCGCCACGTGGTTGCCGGAGCCTTCGAGCAACACGTCGTAGAATCCTTGTACCGAATCAATGACCTGTTGCAGCTCACCGTCCTTGAGGGCCTTGCGGTTTTCCTCGAGGGCTTTTTCCAGTGCCTTGATGTCCTTGGCCTTGGCGCGCAGGGTGAACAACTGCACGATCAAGCCTTCGAGCACGCAACGCAGTTCATAGATGTCGACGGCATCGGCCAGGGTGATGATCGCCACTTGCGGGCCCTTGGCATCGGCGAACTCCACCAGGCCTTCGGACTCCAGGTGGCGCAAGGCTTCGCGCACCGAGGTGCGGCTGACGCCGAGGCGGTCGCAAAGGTCGCGTTCCACCAGGCGGTCACCCGGCAGCAGTTGGAAGTTCATGATGGCGCTGCGCAGTTTTGCCAGCACGATTTCGCGCAGGGTGACCGGGTTGTGATTGACCTTGAAGCTGTCGTCGAGTGGCAGGCGTTTCATGGGGGCTGCTCTGAATGTTGCGGTTAACTGGAGGCCTCGGCGTCGGTTTCGGCGAAGGCTTCACGGGCCAGTCGGAAACTGTCCACGGCGGCGGGAACCCCGCAATAAATGCCGACCTGAAGCAGAATTTCGCGTATTTGTTCACGACTCAGCCCGTTACGCAAGGCGCCGCGCACGTGCAGCTTGAGTTCATGGGGCCGATTGAGGGCCGAAATCATCGCCAAGTTTATCATGCTGCGTTCTTTAAGCGACAAACCCTCACGGCCCCACACATGGCCCCAGCAGTATTCGGTGACCATCTCCTGCAGGGGGCGAGTGAAGTCGTCGGCGTTCTCGATCGAACGTTGCACATAGGCTTCGCCCAGCACTTGCGTACGGATTTTCAGGCCCCGTTGGTACTTGTCGTCGCTCATCAATCAGCTCCTCAGGCCAGGGTGGGCAGCGGGCCCAGCTTGCCCTTGTGGTAGATCATCGGTGTGACCGGTTGCTCGGGCAGGATCAGGTTTTTCACCGCTCCGACGATGATCGCGTGATCGCCACCGTCGTATTCGCGCCACAACTCGCACTCGATGATCGCCGTGGCCTTGGCCAGCAGCGGATTGCCCAGTTCGCTCAAGTGCCACTCGATGCCCTTGGCCTTTTCCTTGCCCTTGCTGGCAAAGGCATAGGCTTCGGCGGTCTGGTCGGCGGACAGCAAATGAATCGCAAAGCGCTTGCTGTCGCGCAGGATCGGATAGGTGTCCGATGCATAGTTGGGGCAGAACAGGACCAGTGCCGGGTCGATCGACAGCGCACTGAATGCGCTGGCGGTGATGCCGACGATGCCGCCATCCGGGTCGAGGGTAGTGACGACCGTCACCCCGGACGGGAATGAACTCATGACGTCTTTGTAAATGCCGGGTTCGATCATGGTCGGGGTCTCTTAACGCATCACAAAAGGATCAGGCATGGGCGCCTGGGAAAGGTTGATCCACACCGTCTTCAGCTCGGTGTAAGCCAGTACCGAATCGATGCCACTTTCACGTCCATAGCCGCTGTTCTTGAAGCCGCCAATGGGCGCCATGGCCGAGACGGCGCGGTAGGTGTTGACCCAGATAATCCCCGAACGCACGTCGCGGGCCAGGCGGTGGGCACGACCGAGGTCGCGGGTCCAGATGCCGGCGGCGAGGCCGAACTGAGAGTCGTTGGCGATGGCCAGGGCTTCGGCTTCGTCCTTGAAACGGATGACCGAGGCCACCGGGCCGAACACTTCTTCCTGCATGATCTTCATCGAGTTGCGGTCGCACTCGAACAGGGTCGGCTCATAGAACCAGCCTTCGCCCAGGTTCTGCGGACGCTTGCCACCGGTACGCAGGCGCGCACCTTCAGCGATGGCATCCGCCACCAGGCGTTCGACCACGGCCAGTTGCTGTGCGGTGGCCATGGGGCCCATTTCACTGGCGTCGTCCTGCGGGTTGCCGATGCGAATGCGTTTGGCGCGCTCTACCAGGCGCTCGACGAATTCGTCGTAGATTTCATCCTGCACCAGCAGGCGCGAGCCAGACACACAGCTTTGCCCCGACGCCGCGTATATCCCGGCAATCGCACCATTGATGGCGCTGTCGAGGTCGGCATCGGCAAAGATGATGTTCGGTGACTTGCCGCCCAGTTCCAGCGACAGCTTGGCGAAGTTCTCGGCGCTGCTGCGTACTACGTGCCGCGCCGTGGCTGCGCCGCCGGTAAAGGCGATCTTGCGCACCAAAGGGTGGCGGGTGAGGGCGGCGCCGGTGCTTGGGCCGTAGCCAGTCACCACATTGACCACGCCCGGCGGAATGCCAGCCTCCAGGGCCAGGCGCGCCAGTTCGAGGATGGTCGCCGAGGCGTGCTCCGACGGTTTGATCACGATGGTATTACCCGCTGCCAGGGCCGGCGCGAGTTTGATCGCGGTCAAGTACAGCGGGCTGTTCCATGGAATGATCGCGGCCACCACGCCCATGGCTTCGTGCACGGTGTAGGCGAAGAGGTCCGGCTTGTCCAGCGGCAGGGTGCCGCCCTCAAGCTTGTCGGCCAGGCCTGCCGTGTAATGGAAGAACTCCGGCAGGTAACTGACCTGACCGCGTGTCTCGCGGATCAGCTTGCCATTGTCGCGGCTTTCGAGCTGTGCCAGTTGTTCCTTGTTTTCGGCAATCAAATCTCCCAGGCGGCGCAGCAGTTTGCCCCGCGCGGTAGCGGTGAGGCCACGCCAGGCCGGGCTGTCGAAGGCGCTTTGCGCGGCCTGCACGGCGCGCTCCACATCCGTCTCGTCGGCGTCGGGCAGTTGCGCCCAGGGTTCGGCCAGGGCCGGGTTGAGGCTGTCGAAAGTCTTGCCGGACAGGGCATCGACCCATTCACCGCCGATGCACATCTGGAAGCGTGCGAGTGTCATGCAACGATCCCCTTTATTGGATTTTTTTGGGTGTACACCGTGTCAAGAAAGCCCAGCAGCAGTTGGTTGACCAGCCGCGGCGATTCCACTGGCATCATATGCCGTTGCTCGGCCAGCACTGCAACCGTCGCACCGGGAATGCGATCGGCCAGTTGCCGGGCCATCTCCGGGGTCGAGCCCGGGTCGAGTTCGCCGGTGGCGACCAGGGTCGGCGCGCGCAAACCCTTGAGGTCGTCGGCGCGGTACATGTCCTGGGTCGCGAACAGCTCGTACGTGGTGAGGTAGCCCTGGGGGTCGTTGCCCGCCAGGGTTTCACGCAGCGCAGCGATCTGCGCCGGGTTGGCTGCCTGGTACTCGCGGCTGAACCAGCGTGACAGCGCGGCTTCGGCATTCGCATCCGGGCCGTGCTCGGCGGCCTGGGCAGTGCGTGCGATCACCCCGGCACGCTGTTCGGCGCTACGGTTGAACACACTGTTGAGCACCACCAGGCCTTGCAGGCGTTCGGGGTAATGCAAGGCAAACGCCCGCGCAACCAGGCCGCCCATGGAAAACCCGATCACCGTTGCCTGAGGCAATTGCAGGTGGTCGAGCAGTTCCAGCAACTGGTCGGCATACCCCAGCAGCGGGGTGCCGGCAGCCGGGCGCGGGCTGGCGCCATGGCCCAGCATGTCATAGGTGATCACGCGATAATTCGTGGCCAGGCCAACGACTTGCCCGCCCCACATTTCTTTATTCAGGCCCACGCCGTGGATCAAAACCACAGGCTGGCCTTGGCCGGTCGCCAGATAACTGGTGCCAGCCGGGGTGCGATCAGCGGTGAGCTGAATCATGGAGCGCTCCTGCATGTTTTTTGTTTGGGTGACCGGTCTTGCTTACTGGGCTTTCTCGGCTGCCAGCTCTTCCAGGTCGATGTAACGGTTGCCGATGCGTGGGTGCAGGCGGCCGCCGTCGGCGCACCCAAGGACCACCACGATCTCGTCGGCACGCGGGGAATCTTCTATCTGCATTTCCAAGGTGATGTAGTGCGAGCGCAGCCCTTCGTCATCCTTGTGCATCATCGGGATTTGAATCGATGTGCCCGGGCCACCGCGCTTGTTGGTAAAACTCAGGTAGCTCTTGGCCTTGACCGCTTCGCGGTAGTGGTTGCCAAAGCGCAGGGTATGGATGATTGCCGAGGCGTGTTCGATTTCACCGTCGGCACCGACCACGGCGGCCTTGCCATAGGCTTCGATGTTGTCTGCACCACCGATAATGCCAATCAGGCGCTCCACCATCAGTGCGCCGAGATCCGAGCAGTTGGCACGGATTTCCGGTTTCAGGTCTTCGACAAAACCGCGACCCAGCCACGGGTTTTTCAGGACGACAGCCAGGCCCACCATAGTCACTGGCGTGTCGGAGGCCTTGCCGCCTTCAATAAAGGTTTCTTCTACATAGCTGACGATCTTGCGGATTTCAAAACTCATGACTGCTCCACCTGGGTGCTGATTGGTTTGTGTATGATGGTATACCATAATACCGCAAGCGCAAGAGCTGCAAGCAAACTGAAGATGGGTTCGCGCGATAAAAGGTCGAGCGGATGGCTTTTTCTGGTCTTGAGATCCCAGTGGCTCTTATGCAGGGCGGGGCCCCAGGACGGCTTTCAATCCCAAGAACAGGTCTATCAGGGGATAACGTTGCAGCTATTAGAGTTTTCTGCGAACGAGGCTAATCTTTGAAAACGTCACTAAAAGGTGTGCCAAGCATGTCAACTGAATCGAAATGCCCTTTCAACCACGCTGCGGGTGGCGGCACCACGAACCGAGACTGGTGGCCCCAGCAACTGAACCTGAAGATCCTGCATCAGCATTCCTCCCTCAGCGACCCCATGGGTGAGGGCTTCGATTACGCCAAGGCGTTCAAGAGCCTTGACTTCGAAGCGGTCAAGCAGGATTTGCGCGATGTCATGACGCAATCCCAGGACTGGTGGCCTGCGGACTTTGGCCATTACGGCCCGCTGTTCATTCGCATGGCCTGGCACAGCGCCGGGACCTACCGTACCGCCGACGGTCGCGGCGGTGCCGGTTCCGGTCAGCAGCGCTTTGCACCGCTCAACAGCTGGCCTGACAACGTCAGCCTGGATAAGGCGCGTCGCCTGATCTGGCCGGTCAAGCAAAAGTACGGCCGGCGGATTTCCTGGGCCGATTTGATCGTACTCACCGGTAACGTTGCGCTGGAGTCCATGGGGTTCAAGACCTTCGGGTTCTCCGGCGGTCGCCCGGATGTCTGGGAGCCGGACGAGGACGTTTACTGGGGCGCCGAGACCACGTGGCTGGGGGGAGAAGAGCGTTACGGCGTGCAAAAGAAAATGCAGCAGCCGGGTGATGGTCCGTTGGTGGCTGAGCCGCAGAACCATGGCAACGAAGAAAGCCGCACCGGGGGCGGTGAGCGCAACCTGGAAAATCCCCTCGCCGCTGTGCAGATGGGCTTGATCTACGTGAACCCGGAAGGGCCTGAAGGTGTTCCGGATCCGGTCGCCTCGGCGAAGGATATCCGTGAAACCTTCGGTCGCATGGCGATGAATGATGAAGAGACCGTAGCCCTGATCGCCGGCGGTCACGCCTTCGGCAAGACCCACGGCGCAGGTCCGGCGGATAACGTCGGCCCGGAACCGGAAGCGGCTGGCCTGGAAGAGCAGGGGCTGGGCTGGAAAAACAGCTTCGGCAGCGGCAAGGGCGGTGACACCATCACCAGCGGGCTGGAGGTGACCTGGACTTCGACGCCGACAAGATGGAGCAATGAGTACCTCGAAAACCTCTTCGGCTTTGAATGGGAACTGACCAGGAGCCCGGCGGGCGCCCACCAGTGGACGCCGAAGAACGGTGCTGGCGCCGGCAAGGTTCCGGATGCCCATGACGCCGGCAGGCGGCATGCGCCGAGCATGCTGACCTCGGACCTGGCGCTGCGCTTCGATCCGGCGTACGAGCAGATCTCCCGACGTTTCCTGGCCAACCCGGACCAACTGGCAGACGCCTTTGCCCGTGCCTGGTTCAAGCTTACCCACCGCGACATGGGCCCGCTTGCGCGTTATCTCGGCCCGGAAACCCCCGCTGAAGAGTTGCTGTGGCAGGACCCGATTCCTGCGGTCGATCATCCACTGGTGGATGAGCAGGATGTGGCGGCGCTCAAGCAAAAGATTCTCGCCGCCGGGCTGACGGTCTCGCAGCTGGTTTCGACGGCATGGGCAGCGGCGTCCACCTTCCGCGGCTCCGATAAACGCGGGGGAGCCAATGGCGGGCGCCTGCGCCTGGCTCCGCAGAAGGACTGGGCGGTCAACCAGCCTGAGCAACTGTCGGGCGTACTGAAGCGTCTCGAAGCTATTCAGGGCGACTTCAATGCCGCACAGACGGGAGGCAAAAGGATTTCCCTGGCCGATCTGATCGTGCTGGCGGGCAGCGTGGGGGTTGAGCTGGCGGCCCAAAATGCCGGCCGCCAGGCCACGGTGCCTTTCACGGCAGGGCGCACGGATGCTTCCCAGGAGCAGACGGATGTCGAGTCGTTCGGTTTCCTTGAACCGGTCGCCGATGGCTTTCGCAACTACCAGAAGGGGCACTACAAGGTGTCGGCCGAAGCGTTGCTGATCGACAAGGCGCAACTGCTGACATTGACCGCACCTGAAATGACGGTGCTGTTGGGCGGACTGCGGGTCTTGGGTATCAATGTCGGGGAAAGCAAGCACGGGGTGTTCACCGAGCGCCTGGGAACCCTGACCAATGACTTCTTCAGGAACCTGCTGGACATGGGCGTTGAATGGAAGCCAGTCACCGGCAGCCACGATACCTTTGAGGCGCATGACCGCAAGACCGGTGCCGTCAAGTGGACTGGCACCCGGGTCGACCTGGTGTTCGGTTCGCATGCCCAGTTGAGGGCGCTGTCCGAAGTCTATGGCAGTGCCGACGCCGAGGAGAAGTTCGTCGAGGACTTCGTGGCGGCCTGGACCAAGGTGATGAACCTGGATCGCTTTGAACTGGCCTGACACTGGCGCCTGACGTTTACAGGCCCACGCTGTGGGCCTGTTCGCTAGCGGCCTGGGCTTATCCAGGTTTCCAGGTCCGTTGCGGTCATGGGCTTTGCTATCAGGTAGCCCTGCGCTTCGGAACATCCCCACTGTATCAAGAGGTCGAGGATTTCCTGGTTTTCTACGCCTTCGGCAACGACTCGGTAGCCGAGCCCTTTCGCCAGGCCTATCAGGGTTTTAACCAACTGCTTGTCATTTTGATTGCTGCCCAGCCCGCTGATCAATGATTGATCCAGCTTGACGGTAGTGGCCGGCAGTTCCTTCAGGTACGCCCAGTTACTGTAGCCCGTGCCGAAATCATCAACCGCGACCTCTATGCCAATCTGCCGAACGCGCTGCAGTTGCCGGATGACTTCCTCAGGGTTGGTCATCAACATGCTTTCGGTAAACTCAAGTTCAAAGTCGGCAGGGTCAAGGTCATGCCGGTGAAGCTCATCAATCATCGCGTCCACGAACTCGGAGCTTTCCAGATCGCTGACGGTAATGTTCATCGCTATTCGCAGGCGCACGCCTTGTGCTTTCCAGGCTGCGGCTTGCCGGATGATTGCGTTGAGCACCCATAATCCAACGGACGGTATCAGCGCGGTTTTTTCGGCCAGGGGGATGAACTCGGCAGGGCTGATGGGGCCAAGCAACGGATGGGTCCAGCGTAGCAATGCCTCTACTGAATCACAGCTTCCCGAGGGCAGTTTGACTTTGGGCTGATACACCAGGCTGAACTGTTTGTCGCAGCTGACCGCTTCCGGCAACGAACTCAACAACATGAACGCGCGTTGTTGAGCTGCATCAAACTGGGGTTCATAAAGAGACCAGCCCAGCTTGCGGTCACGCGCCTCATCTGCCGCACTCACCAGCAGGCGTAGCCAGTCTTGCGGGCCGGAATGGTGAATGGGCAGCACGCCAATCCCGACTTGCATGAGGATGGGGATGCCGTGGCATTCAACTGGCTTTTTGAAGTCCTTGAGAATACTTTCGCAGATGTGCTCGGTGGTTTGATTCTCCTCAAGGATGAAGCCAAACCGCGTCGGGCTGATTTTGTAAAGCAGGCACTGCGCGGGTAACAGGTTTTGCAGGCGAGATTTGATCGCCAGAACCAGGTCTCCGGCAAAGCTGTAGCCCAGGGCTTTTACAATATCGTTGAGAAACTTTGGCGAGATAATGTCAACTGCGTACACATGGCACGCGTTTTCAAGCTTAAGCGCTTGACGTATATCTTCCTCAAGCCTGAGTCGATTGAATAGCCCCGTGGGTTGGTCTACGAAGTTGCGGGACCGCATGCCCTGTATGCGCTTCATCACCAGTTCGGCAAAGCCGTTGAGCATTGCACTGTCACGCACGCTCATGGGAGGGCGGGGGACAGTGTCAATGATGCAGAGACTTCCCAGGGTAAAGCCATCCTCCGTGATCAATGGCGCCCCCGCGTAATAACGAATATGCGGCGGCCCCGTGACCAGGGGATTGTCTTTGAAGCGGGCATCCAGCGTTGCGTCCGACACCTCCAGCAGGGCGTTGTCCAGGGTAGAGTAGGCGCAAAAAGACACTTCTCGCGGTGTCTGCGTTTCTGTAATTCCCACGCGTGCCCTGAACCATTGCCGGTGTTTATCGACAATTGAAATCAGTGCGATGGGGGCGTTGTAATAGGCAGACGCCATCTCGACGATCTTTTCAAATACATCATCACTATCGCTGTCGGTTGGACAAAATTTCGCGACCTCTTTTAGCCGTTCAATTTCATTCGGCGGAATAGGAGCGCCTTCGCCCATGACAATCCTCAAAGTGGTTATGTTCGTACAACAAGGTATCAGACCGTGCCATCATTATGATGTTGTTTTTCTATTCAGCAGATAGCTCAAGGGTATGGCGTCCGGGTGATCTCTTCCTGCGTATTTCCTTAATTCTTGGCCCTGCGGATGAATGTACGCGCGGGGCAGCGAAGTGGATGCAGGGCATTAAAAGTTTTTCCGGCATTTCCGCGCTTCTAGTTCACCCGGGGCGCCGCCTTGATGGCCATGTACGCATCCTTGATGGGCTCAAAACCATATTTCTCTTCCAGCCGTTTCACGATGAAGTGCCCCCGCGCCATGTCCTGGTAGAAGTGGGTGAACAGCGTATTGATCGTCGCCCCGGTAAAGGCGCCCATCACCGGAACGGCCTGGGCTGCGAACTTGCTGGAAATGGTAAAGCCAAAACGTGTCGCGACTTTATCGATCAGGATCGCCAGCCATTTCCCGGCTTGGCCCGGGGACAAACTGCTGATGGCCTTGGAGCCCTGCTTGGCGGCGATCCCCGCCAGTTCCTTGGACAGTTGTTGCATGGCCTGGGTGGTGAAGCTGCGGGTCATGTAGTAACCGGTCTCCGTTGCATCGTCGGCCTGGCTGGTGCCACCCATGGCAAACACCTCGATGCAGGCTTGTTTGGTCGAAAAGTCGCCCAGGTCGAAACCCTCGCTGCGCGCCACGTCGGCGACCGCGCGCATCATGATGGTGGTGGAGATCGGCAGCTCGATAAACAGCGCCGCGAAACCGAAGGCCCCGCCGATGGCGCCCGAGGTGGCCGCAAAAGCCTTGTGCAGCCGGGTCGAGGCCGGTTTTCTCGGACTGTTGTCCAGGCTTTTCAGCGCCGCGCCGGCGGATGAATGCAGCGCTGCCGCCACCGCGCCATTGATCCGTTTGGAAACCACCCCCGGCAATGCCTTTACCGCGCTTTCAATCGGGGAGCCGATCATGCCGGACAGCCTGGCCGTCAGGGAGGGTGACTCCAGCAAACCGACGGCCCGCTTGAGATCCTGATAGTCCTCGGGATTGTCTCTGATGCTCACAGGCGTCTCCTTGAAATTTTTCCGGCTTTGATAAAACAAAGACCCGCGAAGAGGGCCATCGTGCCGTCACGCTTTACCCATTCTTTACCTGCGCGGGTGCTGCGTTCGCCGACGGGTCGGTTAGGCTGCCAGTTACCTTGAACTGAACGGCGGTGTGAATCGAATGAACCTTCAACCTCGGTACTGGCTGGCGGTGAGCGCCCTGGTGGGCAGCCTGGGATTGATTGCGGGGTGTGCGGGCGATCCGCCAAACCCGCGGGCCGAATTCAGCGAGCGGGTCAACAAGGAACTGAGCACCGCGTATCAACCTTCCCATTATGAAACGTCCGGCTGGGGCGCGACCTGGCAGCTCGACAAGCAATCGGTGAACGTTGCGTGGCTGGCACCGGTGACCCATGAGCGCCTGCCGCTGATTATCTACTTGCCGGGGTTGGGTGAGCCGGCCTCGGGCGGGGTGGCGTGGCGCAAGGCTTGGGCGCAGGCCGGTTATGCGGTGTTGTCGGTGCAGGAGCCCGCCCATGATCAGTCGATCTTTGCCTCGCAGCAGGCGGTATATGGCGACTTTCGCGGGATGGCGAGCAGTCATTACTCCGCCGCCGCCCTGCGTGACAGGCTGTCCACCTTGCAGAAAGTCCTGAGCGAAGTTCGGGCACGGGCCGCCAAAGGCGACGCGCAACTGGCGGCCATCGACTGGAACCAGGTGGTGGTGGCCGGCTTTGATTTTGGCGCGCAGACCGCTGAGGCACTCGCCGGGGCGCTGGAGCCCGGGGCCACCCCGGGCGTCGGGATTCAACCCAAGGCGGTGTTGCTGCTCAGCCCTTATGTGGACGCCGATGCCCGGCCGGACGTGTTTGCCCGGATAACGGCGCCCGTGCTGTCGATGACCGGCCAGCAGGATGAAGATCCGTTCAACTGGGTCAGCTCTTACCGTCAGCGAGAGGTGTTGGGCGAGTCGGTGACAGCGGCGGGCAGTGTTCAGCTGGAGTTGAACAGTGCGACGCACAAGACCTTGTCCGGGAGCGAGCTGTTCAGCCGGCCGGCGAAAAGGGCCGACAACGGCAGTGCTTCGTCTGGCGACGCGCCCAAGGGGCGAGGGCACAAGCACGGCGCCAAACCTGGCGGCGGCGGCCCGATGGCGGGCGAACCGGCGCCGGACCCCAAGCAGGTGGCCGCGATTCAGGCCATGGGTGTGGCGTTCCTGGATAGCCGGGTCAAACACAATCCCGCCGCCACCGAATGGTTGCGACAGGGCGCGTCAACCTGGCTGGGTGAGGCGGGACGGTTGAAGTAATGGCGGCGGGCTTCCCCCCGCCAAGCGTGATGTATAAGTTTCTCAAACGTCATCAACCATCTTTTTCCGGCGTGATACGCTAGCCTTACTTTTGAATTGGCACTGGTCGTTCCCGCGTATACGGCGACAGTGAGGAGTGAACATGTCGAAAATTTCCCACCAGGATCTACGGCGCTCGTTTCGCGAGCTGCTGGCCTCCCAACACTGCTTTCACACCGCCTCGGTGTTCGACCCGATGTCCGCCAGGATCGCTGCAGACCTGGGCTTCGAAGTCGGCATCCTGGGAGGCTCGGTGGCGTCATTACAGGTCCTGGCTGCACCGGACTTCGCGCTGATTACCCTGAGTGAGTTCGTCGAGCAGGCCACCCGCATCGGCCGGGTGGCGCAGCTTCCGGTGATCGCCGACGCCGACCACGGCTACGGAAATGCACTGAACGTGATGCGCACCGTCCAGGAACTGGAGCGTGCTGGCGTCTCGGCGCTGACCATTGAAGATACCCTGCTGCCCGCGCAGTTCGGGCGCAAATCCACCGACCTCATCAGCACGGAAGAGGGCGTGGGCAAGGTCAAGGCGGCCCTGGAGGCCCGGGTCGATCCGCAGCTTTCGATCATCGCCCGGACCAACGCCGCCGTGCTGCCGGTGGAGGACGTTATCCATCGCACCAAGGCGTATCAAGAGGCTGGCGCAGACGGCATCTGCATGGTGGGTGTCCGTGACTTCGACCACCTTGAACAGATCGCCGAAGGCCTGACGGTGCCGTTGATGCTGGTGACCTACGCCAACCCGCATCTCAATGACAACGAACGCCTGGCCAAATTGGGTGTGCGGATTGTGGTTGCCGGGCACGGCGCGTACTTCGCCTCGATCAAGGCCACCTACGACAGCCTTCGCGAACAGCGCAACCTGACGCGCAGCACGTCAAACCTGACCGCCAGCGAACTGACCCACACCTACACGTTCCCCGACACCTACGTGAGCTGGGCCAAAGAGTTCATGGATGTCCAAGAGTGACATGACCCTGCAGGAGCGAGCTTGATCGCTCCTGCAGAAGCTCTAAGCTAATTCCATAAAATTATTTATTTTATTTTTTATAGATCAATATCATCTAACTGAGTTGACCCTTGGAGAGCCGGAGTCCGCGCTGTTCAAGTCTTATCCGCTCAGGAATCTATAAAAATGAACACGCTGAAACTGGCCCGCAACCTCCTCTCGGCCGTGGGCCTCGCTGTCCTCTCCCTAAGCGCTCAATCCGCTGACCTCACCATCGGCTACATCAACGGCATCGACCCGATCAAACGCGCCATCGCCGATGGCGAATATGAAAAAGGTATCGGCCAGAAGATCGATTGGCGCAGATTCGACGCGGGCCCGGCCGTCCTGGCCGCCATGGCTTCCGGTGATGTGCAGATCGGCAACCTGGGTTCCAGCCCGTTGGCCGCGGCGGCTTCGCGAAACATGCCGCTGGTGGCGTTCATTGTCAGCGCGCAGATTCGCAGTTCCGAGGCCCTGGTGGTTCGCGACGGCAGCGGGATCAAGACCCCTGATGACCTGATCGGCAAAACCATCGCCGTGCCCTTTGTGTCGACCTCCCATTACAGCCTGCTGGGCGCGCTGAAGCACTGGAACCTGGACCCGCGCAAAGTCAACATCGTCAACCTGACACCGGCACAAATCACCGCCGCCTGGGCCCGCGGCGATATCGACGGGGCGTTTACCTGGTCGCCTGCCCTGGGTGAAATCCGTAAGACCGGCAAGATCCTCACGGATGCTGCCGAAGTTTCCAACTGGGGCGCCCCGACCTTTGAGGTGTGGGTAGCGCGCAAGGATTTCGCTGAAAAGAATCCGCAGGTCGTTGCCGATTTTGCCAGGGTCAGCCTGGCGGCGATTGCCGATTACTCCGCGCATAAAAAAGACTGGACCGCTGATTCTGCCCCCGTGAAGAGCATCGCCCGACTCACAGGCGCCAACGCTGCGGACATTCCCGAGCTGCTCGAAGGCTCGTCGTTCCCGACGGCCGCCGAACAAAAAAGCGCGCAATACCTCGCCGGTGGCACCGCCAGGGAAATCGGCAAGACCGCCGAATTTCTGAAAGAGCAGGGAAAAATCGAAAAGGTCCTGCCTGACTATTCCGCCTTCGTCAGCGACAAGTTCATCGGAGAATAATCATGGGCCTGACGCTTCATCCCCTTGGCCCTACCATCGGCGCCGAGGTTGAGGGGCTGGATATGGCCCTGCCTCTGACGGATCAACAGCACGACTGGGTGGAGCAAGCACTGCTGCAGCACCAGGTGTTGTTCTTCCGTAACCAGGCCATTACCCCCGGGCAGCACGTGGCATTTGCCGCGCGGTTTGGTGATTTGCACCGGCATCCGATTTACCCGCACGTTGACCGGCACCCGGAACTGCTGCTGATCGACACCGCCGTGACCGATGTCCGCGACAACGCCATCTGGCACACCGATGTAACCTTCCTCGCCGCACCGGCGATGGGCTCCGTGCTGGCGGCCAGGCAAGTGCCTGCGTTCGGCGGGGATACGTTGTGGGCCAATGGCGTGGCTGCGTTTGAAGGGTTATCGGCCCCCGTCAGGCAACTGCTCGACGGCCTGACCGCCACCCACGAATTGACCAAATCATTTCCCACCGAGCGCTTCGGCAGCACGCCCGAAGCATTGGCGCGCTACGAAAAAGCCCGGAAGGATCACCCGCCGCTGTCACACCCGGTGGTCAGGACGCATCCTGCCACCGGGCGCAAGGCGTTGTTTGTGAATGAAGGCTTCACCACGCGGATCAATGAGCTTGAGGCGGCGGAAAGTGATGCGTTGTTGCGGTTATTGTTCAGCCACGTGAGCCGTCCGGAATTCACCGTGCGTTGGCGATGGAAGGCGAATGATGTAGCGTTCTGGGATAACCGCATTACCCAGCATTACGCGATTGATGATTACCGACCGCAAAGGCGGGTGATGCACCGCGCGACGATGTTGGGTGACGTGCCTTTTTGATGGAGGATCGGTCGATGGACTTGCCCTTGGTGATCAACCCTGACGACTATCTGGAAACCGAGTTCGGCAGGGAATTCACGCCTGAACGAAATCGACAGGCATGGCAGCTCGCGTATGCGCGGTTGAGGCACGAGCTGTCACAGGCGGCAAAGGGCACTCATGTGTACGTGGTCATGGGCGTGCAGGGGGCGGGCAAGTCTCGCTGGGTGGCGGAAAACCTTGAGCGATTGGGGCACGGCGCAATCGTCTTCGATGCTGCTTTGCCGGCGCGGCGTCATCGGCAGGAGCTGCTGTCCATCGCGAGGGACTATGCAGTCCCGGTGATCGGCATCCTGGTGAGCGCACCGCTGGAGCTGGCGCTGGCGCGAAATGCCCAACGCAATGCCGACAAAAAGGTGCCGGAGGACGCGCTGAAAAGCGTGTTCAGCATGCTCGAGCCACCCAGTGAAGACGAAGGATTCGTGTGGGTGCAAACCATTGAACAGCAGGCGCCGCTGCCCACAACCCTGCAAACTGACCGGATGACCCTGGTTGCGCCTGACGTGGCGCTCGCTGAAAAACTCGCCGATGCCTTGAACGCCAGCTACGCACTGCACCGCCGGTTTCTCGTATGGAGCAAGCCGCACTGGACGCTGGAGGACACGCAGGAAAGCCTGCAGCGCGCGGCAAAAGACTTCGATGCGCCTGTCGGGGAGAAACGGTATTTCCTGTTATCTCGCGACGAGCCCCAGGCATTGGTGGGCTGTATCGGCCTGCTGCCGCTGGCCGATGAGATTCACAGCTACGAAGTTGGCTATTGGGGCAATCAGGCACACGCCGGTCATGGGCTGATGAGGGAGGCATTGAACGCTCTGGTTTCGCAGTTGAGCGGGCACACACTGCGCCTGACCACTTCTTCGGCGAACATATCCAGTCAACGACTGGCTGAGGCAACGGGGTTTGAATGGGTGGAAACCCTTCAAGGCGCGCGGCGCTGCGAGTACTTCGGCGTACGCGATACGCTGGTTTACCGCCGGACCGCGCGCAGACACTAAAGGTACTCACACTCCCCACGCAGCAGCGAAAGCTGAACCAGGTCTTGATGAGCTGCGTTCCAGTAACCCGCCTGCCTCAACGTTCCTTCACGCACGAACCCGGCTTTCTCAAGCAGGTTCAGTGACCGAGCGTTGTCAGGATGAACCAGCGCCTCGATCCTGTTGAGTTCCATGTGCTGGAACGCCCATCGAAGGGCGGCGTAAACCGCCTCCTTCATGAGCCCCTGTCCCTGTGCCGATTGCGCCATCTCAAACCCGATGGCACAACTGCGCCACATACGATTCCATTTGAAGAAACCACAGGTGCCGATCAGCGCTGCCGTGGCTATGTCCTCAATCCCCCAGCGAATCCCCGGATTGGGTGAGGTGCGCCAACTGGCAAACAGCTCGATCAGTTGCTCCGCTTGATGAGGCTCGGTGATTGGGTCGGCACCGAACCACTTCATTGCTTCAGCGTCGCTATGAATCGCAAACAACCCCACCGCATCCTCCTGTGTAAGCTCTCTGAGGGTCAGGCGTTCGGTTTTGAGAGTCGGAAAATCGGACACTGCGGGCGTCACCTTGTAGAAAAACGATTCGCTAAGGTGTGTCGTGCGGAATAAAAAATCAATCTGTTCAGTGGTGACGCAGGGCGTCACGGGATACGAATACACGCTCCTGATCAACTGGGATCAACTGAGACCAACTGTGGGAGCTGTCGAGCCCCAGCGAGGCTGCGATGCAGGCGCCGCGGTCTGGCAGGTACGGCGCGGTGATCCCATCGCAGCCTCGCCGGGGCTCGACAGCTCCCACATTGGTCTCAGCACTCACTCCTCGCGTTTGACCACCAACGTCAAGATGTCATAACTGGCCACCAGCTCACCCAACTGGTTGGTCACCTCCACATCCCACGCCACCACGCCTTGCGGAATGCCCTGGGGGCTCTTCTTGCCCTGGTCGATCTTGCGCTTGCAGGTCAGCCGCGCCTGGATGGTGTCGCCAATGCCCACCGGGTTGATAAACCGCAGGGTGTCCAGCCCGTAGTTCGCCAGCACCGGCCCCGGTGCCGGGGACACAAACAGCCCGGCCGCCGCCGACAGCACAAAGTAACCATGGGCAATGCGTTTGCCGAATTGCGATTCCTTGGCGGCGATGTCATCGAAGTGCATGTAGAAGTGATCGCCCGACAGGCAGCCGAAGTTCACCAGGTCGGCCTCGGTGACGGTGCGGCGGTGGGTCAGCAGCGATTCGCCAATCTGCAGGTCCTGGAAGAAGCGGCGGAACGGGTGCACTTCGGTCTCGATGACCTTGGCGCCGCGTACGTACTCGCCGGTGACCGCCGCCAGCATGGTCGGTGAGCCCTGTACCGCTGCGCGTTGCAGGTAGTGTTTCACGGCGCGCAAGCCGCCGAGTTCTTCGCCGCCACCGGCGCGGCCCGGGCCGCCGTGCTTGAGTTGCGGCAGGGGCGAGCCGTGGCCGGTGGATTCGGCGGCGGATTCGCGGTCGAGCACCAGCAGGCGGCCGTGCCACGCGGCAGCCACCGGGATGGCTTTGGCAGCGATCTGCGGGTCTTTGGTGATCAGGCTCGCGACGAGGCTGCCTTTGCCGCGTGCGGCCAGGGCCAGGGCTTCGTCGAGGTCGTCGTAGGCCATCAGCGTGCTGACCGGGCCGAAGGCCTCGATGTCGTGGGCGCCGCCTTCCGCATGCGGGTCGCGGGCTTGCAGCAGGGTCGGGGCGAAGAACGCGCCCTGGCTGACGTTTTCACCGCGGGGTTCAAAGCCGTCGCGGGCGCCGAACAGCATATCGCTGCTCTGCAGCAGGCTTTCCAGGCGTTCGGCCACGTCTTTCTGCTGGTCGTGGGAGGCCAGTGCGCCCATGCGCACGCCTTCCACCGACGGGTCGCCCACCACGACTTTTTTCAGGCGGTCCCGCAGGCGGGTGGCGACGGCGTCGATATGTTTGGCCGGCACGATGGCGCGGCGAATGGCGGTGCATTTCTGCCCGGCCTTGGTGGTCATTTCCCGGGCGACTTCCTTGATGAACAGCTCGAACTCTTCGTCGTCCGGGCTTACGTCCGGGGCGAGGATCGCGCAGTTCAGCGAGTCGGCCTCGGCGTTGAACGGCACCGAGTTGCGGATCAGGTTCGGGTTGACCCGCAGCTTGGCGGCGGTGTCGGCGGAGCCGGTGAAGGTCACCACGTCCTGGCCTTGCAGGCGGTCGAGCAGGTCGCCGGTGCTGCCGATCACCAGTTGCAGGCTGCCGGGTGGCAGCAGGCCGGATTCGTCCATCAGGCGCACCACGGCTTCGGTCAGGTAGCTGGTGGCGCTGGCCGGCTTGACGATGCATGGCATGCCCGCCAGGAAACTCGGGGCGAATTTTTCCAGCATGCCCCAGATCGGGAAGTTGAACGCGTTGATGTGCACCACCAGGCCGCCACGAGGCACCAGGATATGGGTGCCGGCAAAGCTGCCGAGCTTGCTCAGCTGCATCGCCGGGCCTTCGTGGACGATATTGCCCGACGGCAATTCCCGCGAACCCAGGCTGGCGTAGGTGAACAGCGTGCTGTTGCCGCCTTCGATATCGATCCAGCTGTCGGCACGGGTCGCGCCGCTGTGGTGGGAGAGGGCGTAGAGCTGTTCCTTGCGCTCGCTCAGGTACAGCGCGATGGCCTTGAGGCGCTGGGCCCGCTGCTGGAAATCCAGGGCCATCAGCCCGCTGACACCCTGGAGGCGCCCGTGTTCGATGGCTTCGGCGAAGTCCGGGCGCTCCTCGTGAGTGCGTGCCAGCTCGTGGCCGTCAATGGCGCTGCGCAGCACCTGGGCGCCGTGTTGGCCGATCCAGCGGCCAGCGATAAAACTTTGCAGGGTAGGGGCGTGAGACATCACGATTCCTCCGGGTTGGAAAATGAGAGTTAGTGTTTGCTGGCGCCTGCGGCACCAATGCCGGTCATGGAGCGAATGAACTGCGCCAGGTAACGCCCGCGTTCAACGGCAGCGCGGGGAGAGCGGTCGGTGACGGAAAAGACCCAGGCGCTGAAAAACGCCAGGCTCATGGAAAACAGGGCAGGGTTGGAATAGGGGAACAGCGCCTTGTCGTAATGCAATACGTTGACCCACACCGCCGGGCTCAGCACCAGCAGCACGATGGCCGAGACCAGTCCCGCCAGGCTGCCGGTCACCGCGCCACGGGTGGTCAGGCCCTTCCAGTACATCGAGAGGAACAGCACCGGGAAATTCACTGAGGCGGCGATTGCCAGTACCAGGCCGGACAGGAACGCGATGTTCTGCGACTCAAACAGCAGGCCGAGGATGATCGCCAGCACGCCGATGCACAGCGTGGCGATGCGCGACACGCGGATTTCCTGCTGCTCGCTGGCCTGGCCCTTGCGGATCACGCAGGCATACAGGTCGTGGGACACCGCCGACGCGCCGGACAACGCCAGCCCGGCGACCACGGCCAGGATGGTCGCGAAGGCCACCGCCGAAATGAACCCGAGGAACAGGTTGCCGCCCACGGCCTGTGCCAGGTGCACGGCGATCATGTTGCCGCCGCCGATGATCGCGCCGTTGGCATCCCGGAAGCTTGGGTCAGTACCCACCATGACGATGGCGCCGAAGCCGACGATGATCAGCAGCAGGTAGAAGTAGCCAATGAAACCGGTGGCGTAGAACACGCTCTTGCGCGCTTCCTTGGCGTCGCTGACGGTAAAGAAGCGCATCAGGATATGCGGCAACCCGGCGGTGCCGAACATCATGCCCAGCCCCAGGGAAATCGCATCGATCGGGTTCGACAGCAAGCCGCCCGGCGCCATGATCGCGCTGCCCTTGGCGTGCACGGCGGTGGCCCCGGCGAACATCGCCTCGGTGCTGAAACCAAAGTGCTTGAGCACCATGAATGCCATGAAGGTGGTGCCGAACAGCAACATCACCGCCTTGATGATCTGCACCCAGGTGGTGGCGAGCATGCCGCCGAAGGTCACGTAAAACACCATCAGCACGCCCACCAGCATCACCGCGTACAGGTAGTCGATGCCGAACAGCAGCTCGATCAGCTTGCCGGCGCCCACCATCTGCGCCACCAGGTACATCAGCGCCACGGTCAGGGTGCCGAAGGCCGAGGTCAGGCGCACCGGGGTCTGCTCCAGGCGGTAGGACACCACATCGGCAAACGTGTACTTGCCCAGGTTGCGCAGGCGCTCGGCGATCAGGAACAGGATGATCGGCCAGCCGGCCAACACGCCCAGGGCGTAGAGCAGGCCGTCATAACCGTTGAGGAACATCATCGCCGAGATGCCGAGGAATGACGCCGCCGAGATCATGTCGCCGGCAATCGCCAGGCCATTCTGGAAGCCGCTCATGCCGCCGCCGGCGGTGTAGAAGTCGCTGGCGGAACGGGTGCGCAGGGCGGCCCAGCGAGTCACGCCGAGGGTGAACAGCACGAACACCAGGAACATGCCGATGGCGTTCCAGTTCAGTGGCCGGGATGCGCCGTCGGCGGCGACTGCAAGGTCCGTGGCCAATGCCAGCGGCAGGAGAAACCACGCTACCAGCCGGCTCATGCTGTGCACTCCTGCTTGAGCTTGTCGTTCAGCGGGTCGATCACATGGTTGGCGCGGTACACATAAAAGCCGGTCAGCGCGAACGCCAGCAGCACAATCACCACACCCACCAGCATGCCCACGGTGGTCACGCCGCCGCTCAACGACTGCCCGAGGGTAGCCGGGGAGAACGCCACCAACAGCACAAACCCGAAATAGATCACCAGCATGATCAGCGACAGCGACCAGTACAGGTTCTGTTTGCGGCGTACCAACTGGATGAAATCGGGATGTCGACGGATGCGCTCGATATCGTCGGGGGTCATGGTGGTGTGCTCCTTTTTATTGTTGTTGTGGTTAAACCTGCGTCCTGTAGGAGCGAGCTTGCTCGCGAAAAACCTGAGGGCGCCGCGTTTATTCAGGCTACCCGCGTCATCGTTAACGATCTTCGCGAGCAAGCTCGCTCCTACAGGGGAGCGGTGTGTCCTTAAAGCTGATCGAAATCCAGTACCACCTTGTCGCTGACCGGGAATGCCTGGCACGACAGCACATAGCCGGCGGCCACTTCGTAGTCTTCGAGGGCGTGGTTGCTGTCCATCTCCACTTCGCCTTCGATGACTTTGCATTTGCAGGTGGAGCACACGCCGGCCCTGCACGAATACGGCAGCTCGGCGCCCTGGGCATTGCCCGCGTCGAGGATGCTCTGAGTGTTGCGGGGCAGGTCGAAGGCGAGGGCGCGGCCATCGCTGATCACCGTGATCTGGCTGACCGCCGCATCCACTTGCCGCGCCGCTTCGCGGGCCTCGCGCTTGTGCTGGCTGCCGGCGGCGGCGAACAGTTCGAAATGGATGCGCTCGGGCGCCATGCCCTTGGCCTTGAGGCTGTCGCGCACGGTCTCGGTCATCTCCTGCGGGCCGCAGATAAAGGCCGCGTCGAGGGCTTTCACGTCGAGCCAGCGGGAGAACAGTTGCTCGCACTTCTCGGCATTGATGCGGCCGTTGTAAAGGTCGACATCCTGCTGCTCGCGGCTGAACACGAAGATCAGGTTCAGGCGCTGCAGGTAGCGGTTCTTCAGGTCTTCGAGCTGTTCGCGAAATAGTGCACCGGAGCTGGAACGGTTGCCGTACAGCAGCGTCACGCGGCTGTGGGGCTCGGTTTGCAGGGTGGTCTTGATGATCGACAGGATCGGCGTGATACCGCTGCCGGCCGCCACTGCCAGGTAATGGCCGTGGCGAGCCGGATCAAGGTCCACATGAAAATGCCCGGCGGGCGGCATCACTTCCAGGCTGTGCCCGGCCTTGAGCTGCTCATTGGCAAATGCGGAGAACCGTCCACCGGCCACGCGCTTGATGGCGATGCGCAGTTCACCGTCATTGACCCCGGCGCAGATCGAATAGGAACGGCGCACTTCCTCGCCATCCAGCTGGGTGCGCATCACCAGGTGCTGGCCCTGGGTGAAGTGGAAGCTGTCTTGCAGGTGCTGCGGAATCTCGAAGGCGATGGACACCGCGTCACGGGTCTCGTTGCGCACATCCTTGATGGTCAGGCTGTGAAATTTGCTCATTGTTGTTCTCCAACCAAGCGGGCCGCTGGCCCCTCAGATGCACTTGAAATAGTCGAACGGTTCCAGGCAATCGCGGCAGCGGTACAGCGCCTTGCAGGCGGTGGAGCCGAATTCGCTGAGCACTTCGGTGTGGGTGCTGCCGCATTGCGGGCAGGCAATCACCGGGCTTTCTCCCAGCAGGCTGCGTTTGCTGCTACTGCCTTGGGGCGGTGCGATGCCGTAGGCCCGCAGGCGTTCGCGGCCGCTGCTGGTGATCCAGTCGGTGGTCCAGGCCGGGGTCAGCTTGCGTTCCAGTTGCGGCGCGCGGAAACCTGCCAGCTCCAATGCATCGCGGATGTCGCCCTCGATCACTTCGGTGGCGGGGCAGCCGGAGTAGGTCGGCGTGACCACCACATGCAAGTGGCCGGCCTGCCAGTCCAGGTCGCGCACTATGCCCAGGTCGACCACGCTCACCACCGGCACTTCCGGGTCCATGACCTGCGCCAGGGTGGCCCACGCGGCAGCCAGGTCGGTGGGTTGCGCCGGGCGTGCGCCCTGGTCGCTGGCGATCAGCTCACCAGGTTGCATCGGGGTACGCTCGGGGCAAAAACTGCATTTCCGCCAACAAAATTCCCAGGTGCTCGCTGTGCAAACCGCGGCGTGCATCCAGGTAGAAATAGCTCGCAGCAGGCGGCAGGGGCAGGGTGGCGCTGGTAAAGATTTCGCTGACCTGGGTCTGCCACGCTGCGGCAACCTGAGCGGCGTCCGGCGTAATGCCGGCGGCGTGCAGGCGCTGTTCACTGTCGTCGGCGCCGGTCAGTTCCACGGTGAACCGCCACAGCTCGGGGATCGCCGCGAGCATGCGTTTATGGCTTTCCTCGGTGCCGTCTCCCAGGCGCTCCACCCACTCGCCGGAGCGGCGCAGGTGATAGGTGACTTCCTTCACCGCCTTGGCCGCGATGCCGGCGATGCGTTCGTCGCTGGATTGGGCCAGGCCGCTCAACACCGGCAAGTGCCAGGCGTCATACAGGAATTGCTTGAGGATGGTCACCGCGTAGTCGCCATTGGGTTGTTCCACCAGCAGCAGGTTGCGATAGGCCCGCTCATCCCGGCGGAAGGCCAGGTGATCGGCGTCGCGCCCGTCGTCCAGCAGCTCGGCGGCGTATTCCAGCCAGTTGCGCGCCTGGCCCACCAGGTCGAGGCCGACGTTCATCAGCGCCAGTTCTTCTTCCAGCGCCGGCGCATGGCCGCACCACTGGCACAGGCGCTGGCCCTGGATCAGGGCGCTGTCGCCGAGGCGCAGCAGGTATTCGATCAGATCGGTTTCAGGGTTCATGGTCGACCTCACATATGCCCGACTTCGGCCGGCAACTCGTAGAAGCTGGCGTGGCGGTAGACCTTGTCATCGGCCGGGTCGAACAGCGGGTCTTTCTCGTCCGGCGACGAGGCGGTGATCAGCGCGGAAGGCACTACCCACAGGCTCACGCCTTCACTGCGGCGGGTGTACAGCTCCCGGGCATTCTCGATGGCCATGGTGGTGTCGGCGGCATGCACGCTGCCCACATGCTTGTGATTCAGGCCGTGCTTGCTGCGCACGAAGACTTCAAACAGGGTCCATTCAGACATAACGGTGACTCCACATCAGGTGGCCGATCAGGCGGCGTTCTTGTTCTGTTTTTTACGGGCGTGGGCGACGGCGGCTTCGCGTACCCAGGCACCGTCTTCAATCGCCTTGCGGCGGGTGGCGACGCGTTCCTGGTTGCACGGACCGTTGCCCTTGAGCACTTCGTAGAACTCGCTCCACTGGATCTCGCCGAAATCGTAATGGCCGCGTTCGGCGTTCCACTTCAGGTCCGGGTCGGGGCAGGTGCAGCCCAGCAGCTCCAGCTGCGGGATGGTCTGGTCGATGAAGCGCTGGCGCAGTTCGTCGTTGCTCTGGCGCTTGATTTTCCAGGCCATGGACTGGGCGCTGTTGGGCGAGTGTTCGTCGCTGGGGCCGAACATCATCAGCGATGGCCACCAGAGGCGGTTGATCGCGTCCTGGACCATGTCTTTTTGCGCCTGGGTGCCCTGGCGCATCATGGTCAGCAGCAGTTCGTAGCCCTGGCGCTGGTGAAAGCTTTCTTCCTTGCAGATGCGCACCATGGCCCGGGAGTAGGGGCCGTAAGAGGTGCGCTGCAGTACCACCTGATTGACGATGGCGGCGCCGTCTACCAGCCAGCCTACTGCGCCCATGTCGGCCCAGTTCAGGGTGGGGTAGTTGAAGATGCTGGAGTACTTGGCCTTGCCGCTGTGGAGCTTGGCGATTTCTTCGTCGCGGTCGGCGCCCAGGGTTTCCATGGCGCTGTAGAGGTACAGGCCGTGGCCGGCTTCGTCCTGGATCTTGGCCATCAGTTGCAGCTTGCGTTTGAGGGTGGGGGCGCGGGTGACCCAGTTGCCCTCGGGCAGCATGCCGACGATTTCCGAGTGGGCGTGTTGGGAGATCTGGCGGATCAGGGTTTGACGGTAGGCGTCGGGCATCCAGTTCTTGGCTTCGATCTTGATTTCGGCGTCGATTTTTTCCTGGAAGGCGCGTTCCTGGTCGGACATCTCGGAGAGGTCCTTGATGCGCTTTACTCCGGTTTCTACAAGCTGTGCGTACATGGGGGGTCTCCCGCCTTGTGTTTTGTCGTAGGCATGGAGGACTTTATAAGCGATACGGAAATTAATATCAAACACAAAATATGGTGTCGTTATTTGATTTTGTATCGCTTTGCGGGAAGGGAGCAGATATCTGTCGCTACGGTAACGGCGGCATAGGGTTCCCGGTCATCGTGGTAAGCGGGGCCAGTAGGCAAAAAACAGGGCCGCTTTATGTGGGAGCGGGCTTGCTCGCGAAGAACCTGAGTGCGCCGCGTTGAATCAGGATGCCCGCGTCATTGTTAACGACCTTCGCGAGCAAGCCCGCTCCCACATTTGAACCGTGTGCGCCTTTGATTTTGCTGGTGCTCTACCCCCACCCCAAAAAACGAGCAAAAAAAAGCCCCGCAAATGCGGGGCCAAAAAGGTGCAGCAGTCATGCCTTAGGGCGACGATCCATCACATGGCAAGCCTTGCCCTCAGACCGCTTGATCGAATGCAGCGGCTGCAAAACGATGCGCGAGCTGATCCCGATATACGTCTTGATGTGCTTGCTCAGTTCGCTGGAGACGGTTTTCTGTTGTTCATCATTGAGGTGCTGATGCTCAGCCTTGAGCTCCACATGCACATCCACACTGTCCAGGTTGCCATTACGATACAGATGTATCTCATAACACTCTGAAAGCTGTTTTATTTTAAGCACCTGCTCCTCGATCTGCGTGGGAAACACATTAACCCCGCGAATGATCAGCATGTCATCACTGCGCCCGGTGATCTTGTCGATCCGCCGCATCGGCCGCGCTGTCCCCGGCAGCAACCGCGTCAAATCCCGGGTGCGGTAGCGAATCATCGGCAGCGCCTCCTTGCTCAAGGAGGTAAACACCAGTTCTCCCATCTGCCCGTCCGGCAGCACCTCACCCGTCACCGGGTCGATGATCTCCGGGTAGAAGTGATCCTCCCAAATGGTCGGGCCATCCTTGGTTTCCGCACACTCCATGGCCACCCCAGGTCCCATGATTTCCGACAGCCCGTAAATATCCAGCGCCGTAATCCCCAGTCGCGCCTCGATTGCACTGCGCAGCTCGGCAGTCCACGGCTCGGCCCCAAAGATCCCCAGTCGCAACGCCAGCTTCTGTGGATCAATGCCCTGGCGCTCGATTTCATCGGCAATGTTCAGCATGTACGAGGGCGTGACCATGATGATGTCCGGCTGGAAATCCTTGATCAGTTGCACCTGTTTTTCCGTCTGCCCGCCGGACATCGGAATCACCGTACAACCCAGGCGTTCCGCGCCGTAGTGGGCACCAAGGCCGCCGGTGAACAGCCCGTAGCCATAGGAAATATGCACCTTGTCGCCACGCCGCCCACCGGCCGCGCGGATCGAGCGGGCCACCACATTGGCCCAGGTGTCGATGTCGTTCTGGGTGTAACCCACCACCGTCGGCTTGCCGGTGGTGCCGCTGGAAGCGTGCAGGCGCACCACCTCGTTCATCGGCACGGCAAACATGCCGTAGGGGTAACTGTCCCGCAGGTCGCCCTTGGTGGTGAACGGGAACCTGGCCAGGTCGTCCAGGGACTTGATGTCATCCGGGTGCACCCCCAGCGCGTCGAAGCGCTGACGGTACAGCGGCACATTCTGGTAGGCGTGGCGCAGGCTCCAGCGCAGGCGCTCCAGTTGATGGGCGCGCAGTTCGTCGACGCTGGCGGTTTCCAGCGGGTCCAGCACAGGGTTAAGCACGGCGTTTGGAATAGGCATGTTCATGAGTTCACTCGAATTATTTTTGTGTATCAGCCCACCGCACACCGTGGGCTTTGAGTGCATGCCCCAAGGATACCGCTAGGCTCCCCGGGAATCGCGAATCTTTAGTCGGACAGGCGCTCGATGATCAGCGCGATGCCCTGGCCCACGCCGATGCACATGGTGCACAGGGCGTAGCGGCCGCCACGTTCTTCCAGCTCATGCAGGGCGGTGGTTACCAGCCGTGCGCCGCTCATCCCCAGTGGATGGCCGAGGGCGATGGCGCCGCCGTTGGGGTTCACCCGTGGGTCGTTGTCCCCCAGGCCCAGCTCGCGCAGTACCGCCAGGCCCTGGGCGGCGAAGGCTTCGTTGAGCTCGATCACGTCCATGTCCGCCAGGCTCAGGTTGGCCAGTTCCAGCACCTTGCGGGTCGCCGGCACCGGGCCGATGCCCATGATGCGCGGTTCCACGCCGGCGGTGGCCATCGCCACCACCCGGCCACGGGCGATCAGGCCGTGACGCTTGGCAACTTCCGCGCTGGCCAGCAGCAGGGCGCAGGCGCCGTCGTTGACCCCGGATGCATTGCCGGCGGTGATGCTGCCACCCTCGCGGAATGGCGTGCCAAGTTTCTGCAGTTGTTCAAGGGTGGTGTCGCCGCGGGGGTGTTCGTCGTGTTCCACCACCTTGGCCGGGCCTTTGCGCTGGGGGATCTGCACCGCGACGATTTCCCTGGCCAGGCGCCCGCTGGCCTGGGCGGCGGCTGCACGTTGCTGGCTGCGCAGGGCAAACGCGTCCTGGTCGGCACGGGAGATATTGAACTGCTCGGCGACGTTTTCAGCGGTCTCCGGCATCGAGTCGATCCCGTAGGCCTTTTTCATCAGCGGGTTGACGAAGCGCCAGCCAATGGTGGTGTCGTATAGCTGCGCATCGCGGGAAAACGCCTGTTCGGCCTTGCCCATTACCAGCGGTGCCCGGGACATCGATTCCACGCCGCCCACCAGCATCAAGCCGGCCTCGCCACAGCGAATCGCCCGGGCCGCGCTGCCGATGGCGTCCAGCCCCGAGCCGCACAAACGGTTGAGGGTGGTGCCCGGCACGCTCACCGGCAGCCCGGCCAGCAGCGCCGACATGCGCGCCACGTTGCGGTTGTCTTCGCCGGCCTGGTTGGCGCAGCCGTAGATCACATCGTCGACGCTGCTCCAGTCCACTTGCGGGTGGCGGCGCAGCAGTTCGCGCAGCGGCACCGCTCCGAGGTCGTCGGCGCGCACGCTGCTCAAGGCGCCGGCGTAGCGGCCGATCGGGGTGCGGACTGCGTCGATGATCAAGGCGTCATTCATTCGGATTCTCCTGCGCCAGCACCGTGCCGCGCACTTTGTAGGATTTGCCATGGAACAGCGCAATCAGCTGGCCCAGTTGGTTTTCGATACGGACGTCGTAGTTGCCGGTGCGACCCGAGCGGCTTTGCTCGCGGCAATCGGCACTCAAGGTGTCGCCCAGGTGGGCCGGGGCGATGTAGTCGATGCTGCAGCCCAGTGCCACGGTGGCGTCGTTGTAGCTGTTGCAGGCCAGGGCGAATGCCGAGTCCGCCAGCGCAAACAGGTAGCCGCCGTGGCAGGTGCCGTGGCCCTGGATCATGTCGGCGCGCACGCTCATGCCCAGTCGTGCGCAACCCGGCGCCACCGAGAGCAGGCGCATGCCCATGCCTTGGCTGGCGGCATCGCGGCTGAACATGGCCTGGGCGCACTGGTTGGCCAGGTTCATGGCTTCATGGTTGGTCATGTGGTGCGCTCCTTTCAGCGGCCCTTGAAGCTTGGGCTGCGTTTTTCCATGAAGGCGGCGACGCCTTCGCGGTAATCCTCGCTGCGCCCGGCCAGGCGTTGCAGGTCGCGCTCCAGCTCCAGCTGTTGGTCAAAACTGTTGCTCAGGCTGGCGTTCAGGCTGCGCTTGATCAGCGCCAGGCCGTAGGTCGGTTGCGTGGCCAGGTGGCGGGCCAGGGTCAGGGCTTCGTTGCGCAATTCGGCGTCGTCCACGCAGCGGTAGATCAGGCCCCATTGCTCGGCCTGCTCGGCGCTCAGGCGGTTGCCCAGCAGGGCCAGCGCCTTGGCGCGGGCCATGCCCACCAGGCGCGGCAGGGTCCAGGTGCCGCCGGAATCGGGGATCAGGCCGATCTTGCAGAAGGCTTGGATGAAGTTCGCCGAGCGTGCTGCCAGCACCAGGTCGCAGGCCAGCGGGATGTTCGCGCCGGCACCGGCCGCCACGCCGTTGACCGCGCAGATCACCGGCAAAGGCAGGTCGCGCAGTTGGCGGATCAGCGGGTTGTAGAACTTCTCGATGGATTCGCCCAGGTCCGGCACCGCGCTGCCGGGTGCCACGTTGCGGTCGCTGAGGTCTTGCCCGGCGCAAAAGCCGCGGCCTTCACCGGTCAGCAGCAGCACGCGCACGTCGGGGTTTTCCTGGACTTGCTTCAACGCTTGCTGGACTTCGCCGTGCATCTGCGTGTTGAAGCTGTTGAGCTGGTCGGGGCGATTGAGGCTGAGCAGGGCGACGCCGGCCTCGATGGAAAACAGGATGTGTTCGAAGTTCATGGTCGTGAGGCCCTCACGGTGCACGCTCGGCGGTCAGCCGGCTCATTATTGGATCGGCGTGGTCAGCCGGTTTTGCCGGAGTATAGCTTTAACGTGATACATAAATGCAACGATAAAATTGATTTGGTGTGTCTTGTTTTGAGTTTGATGAAAATGAACTGCTCGCTGTACTGGTCGGTAAATACCTGATAAATCCCCTATTTTATTGGCTTTACGTCGATTATCAGCGGCACCGTATCAAGCCACGGCGACACATGATTCAAGCGATACGCTTTTTCAGCTTTGTGCTTGTAAAAATGATGTGATACAAAATAAGCCAAGATCGGCATCGCTTTGCGAATACGCCATAAAAGGAATCCCCATGACTTGCTACAGCCTCGACGGCCTGACCCCGGTGGTCGACCCCACGGCCTACGTCCATCCCTCGGCGGTACTGATCGGCGACGTGATCATCGGCCCCCATTGCTATGTAGGGCCGCTGGCGAGTTTGCGCGGCGACTTCGGGCGCATCGTCCTCGAAGAAGGCGCCAACCTGCAGGACACCTGTGTGATGCACGGCTTCCCGGACAGCGATACGGTGGTCGAGCGCAACGGCCATATCGGCCACGGCGCCGTGCTGCACGGTTGCCGGATCGGCACCGATGCGCTGGTGGGCATGAATGCGGTGGTGATGGACAACGCCCGTATCGGCGCTCGCTCGTTCGTCTCGGCGGCGGCGTTCGTCAAAGCCGGTTTCGAGTGCCCTGAGCAGTCGTTGGTGATGGGCGCGCCGGCCAGCGTCAAGCGCAGCCTCAGTGATGAAGAGGTGCACTGGAAACAAACCGGCACCCGTGAATACCAGCGCCTGGCTCAGCGTTGCCTGGAGCAGATGCAGGAATGCGCACCCCTGAGCGCACCGGAAGCCGATCGCCCACGCATCAGCGACAGCGGCCTGCGGCCCAAGGGCAGATGAATCGCCTGCATCCCGACGCCGCTAAAAACGGTATATTTTCTCTTTTTGCCTCGGTACGCCCATGTCGTCACTGACACCCCTGAACCAACTGATTACCCGCTTCCAGGAGCAGACGCCGATTCGCGCCAGTTCCTTGATCATCACCTTGTACGGGGACGCCATCGAACCCCACGGCGGGACGGTGTGGCTGGGCAGCCTGATCCAGTTGCTCGAACCCATCGGCATCAATGAACGGCTGATCCGCACCTCGATCTTTCGCCTGACCAAGGAAGGCTGGCTGACCGCCGAAAAAGTCGGGCGCCGCAGCTACTACAGCCTGACCGGTGCCGGGCGTCGGCGTTTCGACAAGGCCTTCAAGCGGGTCTACAGCTCCAGCGTGCCGGCATGGGATGGCTCGTGGTGCCTGGTGATGCTCACGCAGTTGACCCAGGACAAGCGCAAACAAGTGCGTGAAGAGCTGGAGTGGCAAGGTTTTGGTGCGATTGCCCCGACCGTGCTGGCCTGCCCACGCAGCGACCGCGCCGACGTCAACGCCACCTTGCTCGACCTCGGCGCCCAGGAAGACACCATCGTCTTCGAAACCACCGCCCAGGATGTACTGGCCTCCAAGGCCCTGCGGGTGCAGGTGCGCGAGAGCTGGAACATCGAGGAGCTGGCGGCCCATTACAGCGAGTTCATCCAACTGTTCCGACCGCTCTGGCAAGCGCTTCGCGAGCAGGAACAGCTACAGCCTGCGGATTGTTTCCTGGCACGGGTCCTGCTTATTCATGAGTACCGCAAACTGCTGCTGCGCGACCCGCAATTGCCCGATGAATTGCTCCCCGGCGATTGGGAAGGCCGCGCCGCCCGCCAGTTGTGCCGCAATATTTACCGGTTGATCTACGCCAAGGCCGAGGAATGGCTGAACAGCGCGCTGGAAACTGCCGACGGCCCGTTGCCGGACGTTGGCGAAAGCTTTTACCGGCGGTTCGGAGGCCTGAAATAAGGAGCGACGCTGTTCAGGAGAACGGGTGGAGTGATGTGGCGTAGAGAATAAAAATAAGCCTGCGTGAGGCCTGAACATGATGTCTTCAATTGCACAGCGCTGTGATGGGTTCGACCAATGGATCCATCAGATCAATCAGATCTGTGGCGCATTCGATGGGCAGATCCTGGGGGATGGTTTTTCCGGGCAGATCCGCGAGTACCAGAGCGGCGCGCTGAAACTCAGCTTTGTCGACGCCTGCCAGGCGCGGCTGTTTCGTACCCCCAGCCAAATCGCGGCGGGCGAGGGCGGCAAGTACTTTGCCGTGTTCCAGCTCGACGGCACGGCCGGCATGGCCCAGGGTGACAGCAAGGCGCTGTTGCGCGCCGGCGACATTACCCTGATCGATGCGGCGCACCCCAGCGACTTCACCTACAGCGAGAATTCGCGGCAGTTGTCGTTGATCCTGCCGTCGTACCTGGTGGAGCAGACCTTGCGTTTCAACCCGGTCAAATGCGGGCACCGGATCGAGGCGACGTCGCCGATGGCGATGCTGTCCCGGCAGCTGATTCTGGAGGCCACCCGGCAAGACAACCTGACCTTGCAGGAAAGCGAGGCGACGCTGGAGGCGATCATCAACCTGCTGCGCCCGGCGATCAGCCAGGCGGGCGAGGGCAGCGACGCCCATGAGCGAGTGTTCCGCAAGACGCTGGAGTGCATTGACCAGCACATTCGCTCCGAAGAGCTGTGCCCCGAGTGGCTGGCGCGGGAGGTGGGGATGTCGGTGCGCGGGCTGTACCGGATCTTTGCCCGCAAGGGCCTGGTGGTGGCGCGGTACATCAAGAACCGACGGCTGGATTTGTGTGCTGAATCCCTGCGCCAATCCAGGGTGGAGGAAAAGCTTTCGGTGCTGGGGTACTCGTGGGGGTTTTCGGATTCGAGTTATTTTTCGACGGCGTTCAAGTCACGGTTCGGCATTGCGCCGGGTGAGTACCGCAAACAACACGCCTGATCAGGGGAAACGCCGATCAAAAATGTGGGAGCGGGCTTGCTCGCGAATGCGGTGGTTCAGATGATGCATTGGGTGACTGACACACCGCATTCGCGAGCAAGCCCGCTCCCACATTTGGATCGCGTTTCGTTCAGTTGGGCATTCCGTCTTCAATCGCAATCCCTTGCGCCCGCATTTCCTTGATCAACCCCGCCCTTGTGCCCGGCAGATTGAGCATCGCCTTCTGCCGTAACTCAGTCACTTCCGCAGCGCTATAGGGCTTGTAATCCACCGGCGTACTCTTGCCCGCCATCCCGTCCGGGCGCATCAGCCAGTTCAGCAAATCCGCCAGTTGCCCATCGTTCAGCGCCGACTGCGACATCCCCGGCACCCGTACCAAAAACTCCCGCCCGCCTGGCACCTTCAGAAAGTTGCCGACAAACCCGGTCATCCTCGGTGTGTCGTTGGCCGCCGAGCCCATGCCGCTGCCCAGATGGCAGCCGGCACACTGCAGCTGATAGTTGGTCGCCACGCTGTACCCGGCCTGGGCGATCGGCGTTTGCGGCGACTCATTCCCCGGTGCGTGCTTCTGGTTTGGATTGGGAATGGCCCGAGCCTGGGCGAGCGGGGTGGCGAAGACACACATCAAGCTCAGCAAAAACAACGTACGCATGACAAGCCTCTTGCACTGACCTGTGGCGAGGAAGCTTGCTCCCGTTGGGCTGTGCTGCGGCCCCAAGATCTCTGGGAGCGCTTCGCACTCCAACGGGAGCAAGCTCCCTCGCCACAAGGGTGAGTTAAACCGCGACGCCGCGAATGATCGAGACCGTGCAGTGGTAGATGTGGGATTTGGCCGCCAGGCACCAGTTCACATCGTTGTTGTTGAACGGCCGGTATGCCGGTTCCTCACTGTCGTTACGCGTGCACGCGCACTGGGCGCAGCTTTGCTTACCGCAGCAGTCGTTATAGGAAATGATGTAGTCCTTGCCATCCGCCGGGTTGCGGCAGGTGCCGATCCAGGTCACCTGGGACGCCTCGGTGCCCGGTGGGCAGGAGGTCACCGAACCGCCACAGCAACTGCACAGGAAACCGTCGATGGAGCAGTAGCGCCAGTAGTCGCAACTGTTCGGGTCGCCCGGGTCACCGGCTTTCGGGTTATCGGCAGCCAGCGCCTTGCTGGTGCGGTCCAGGGGCAGCAGCAGGGGCAACGCGGCGCCTGCGACCATCAGCGAACCCATACGGGCCAACAGTTTGCGTCGCGACGTGGTGTCGGCAAGGCGACGGGTCGAGCGCTCGAATAACAGATCCAGCAATTTCATGAGAGTCTCCCTGCCTTAATCAGTGGCTATGCCCGTGGCTGTGGTCGTGGGGCTGCGGCTGGCTGTTGAGGTATTCCTGCAGCGTCGCGCTTTTCAGGTGTTCGACTTCGAACAGGCTGTCCAGGTGCTCGCGGGAATTGACCAGGCCCTTGGCGCGCAAGGTGCCGCTCTTGTCGATCAGCGCGGCATACGGCAGCTTGCCGATCTGGTAGGTCATGCCGACTTCCGGGCCGACCACGTAGGTGACGTCGTCCAGCTTGTGTTCGGTGATCAGCGCGTGCTGGGCTTCCATGTCGCCGTCGCTGATAAACACCACGTCGAGTCGGTCAGCCTGTTCCCTGGCGATGGACTTGATCGCCGGCAACAGGGATTTGCAGATCGGGCAGGTGGGCGAGAGGAAGAACAGCAACTGGTTCTTCTCACCGGCATAGCCGAAGTTCACCGGGCGGCCTTTACGGTCGGAAGCGGTGACTTGCGGGGCCGGCTCATTCACCGCCACGCCCTTGTCGACCATCAGTGCGCCGGCCGGGGCGATGCGCCCGTGCAGCACACCAATCTGGCGCACCAGGCCCATCACGGCAAACGCCAGCGCCAGCAGCAGTACCCACAGCAGTACGTTGGAAACAATAAGGCCTTCCATTGATCACCTACCAATCAGTTTGAGCAGAAGAGGGGAGTTCGCCAGCAGGCCATCGGCTGCGGCGTAAATCAGCAGCGCGACGGCGCTGGCGGCGACGGTGACGAAGCCGTCGAAAAAAACCAGGTCACGGGCAATCGGCAGCACGCTGGCCAGCAGGGCCACGGCCACCAGTGCGCCGTTGCGCAACAGCAGGATCGGCCGCAATGGCTGCGCCTGGTCGGGGCCTGCGCAGCCGCAGTCGATGTCCCGGCGGCCGCGCCACAGGTTGATGCCAATGGCGGCGGCGTACAGTGCAATCAGGCCGGCGGCGCCGAGGGCGGCCCAGGAACGGCTGGCCGGCACCAGCAGGGCAAAGGCAATCACCAGTTCCAGCACCGGGATTACCCGGGCGGCGGGGCGAGTCACTGCCTCTGGCAGCAACTGGTAATCGGCCAGTTGCCGGGCGAAGCGTGCCGGTGCGCGCAACTTGTGGGTCGCGGCACTGGCCAGCAACACCGCGATGGCGAGGGCGCTGGCAATGATGAAGATCGGGTCGATATGCATGGCCGAACCTCTTTAGTAGCTCATGATCTGGGTTGCGGTCTTCGCTACCTTGGCCATGCTACCGGTGAGTTTGTTGGTCTTGAGGTCGAAGATCTGCAAGCCGCCTTCGACGTCGGCGCCCAGCAACAGGGGCTTGTCGTCGCCGGTGGCCTGCATGCTCCAGACCGGGGTCGGGGCTTCCAGGGTGGCTATCTTCTTCATGGTCTTGAGGTCGTAGGCCCAGATGATGGTGCTCGGGTCTTCCCACTTCATCGGCTCGTGGTTGTCGTGCATCAGCACGTACATGCGGTTGAGTTTCGGTGCCACGGCCATCAACTGCCAGCCACCCGGGGCCCAGCCGGTTTTCTTTTCCGCGTCGGTGGTGAGTGACCAGGACGGCAGGATTTTCGGCTCATCGCCGGAGAAATCTACCGGGCGGATGGTGCCGGTGGTGGTGGTGAAGTAGTAGGTGTCGCCCACGTTCACCGCGCGTTCGTTGAGCTTCTCGGCGTTGGGGTCGAAGAAGTGCGTGCGGTTGCGCGAGGTTTCCTGGCCCTGCTCGTTCAGCGTCACCACTTGCAGGCTGCCGTCGCCGCACAGGGAGGCGAAGCGGCGAGTGCCGACCGGGTAATTGAGTACGCAGCCCGGGATCGCGATTTCGGCGGTGACGGAGCGGGACTGGGTGTCGACCACGGTCACCGAGGTGGAGGGTGTGAAGTTGTAGACGTAGACGAAGCGGTCATCGCCGCTGGTCTTCAGCCCATAGCGCTGGGTCAGGGATTCGGCGCGTTTGTTCGGGATCAGCACTTCCCAGGCGGGCGACAGGCTGGAGCTGTCCCAGGCGGTGAGCACATCGGTGCGATCGCCCCGGGTGCCGCGGGAATAGTAGATGTCGGCGCTGTACAGGGTCTTCTGGTCGTGGCTCAGGGCCGAGGGCGCGGCGAAGCCGGTGGGGACCATGCCGAGGACGCGCTTCTTGTCGGGATCTACCACGGTGACGCGGCCGACCACGAAGCTTTCGAATTCGACGTCTACCACGAATGCGCGGTGGGCTTCCGGTGGAAAGGCCAGGGTGGTCTGGCCGATGGTGTCTGGCGGTAAATCCGCCTGGGCGCTGTTCAAGCCGAGTACAAGCAGGCCCAGACCCAGCGCTGACTGTACGTTGATCCTGTTGCTTCGCATTAGGGGCACTCCCTGAATTATTGTGTTTTGCTAATCGCGGGTGCTTTGGCAGATTCTTGCAAGTGGATTCTGCCTTGTGGGGGGATTGCAAGAATTGTTGTGGCTGCCAAGTGGTTGTGTGTCTGTGCCAATGGTTTGGGGTAGGGTGTATATCCGTTATTTTTGTTATGGCTGGTATTGGTTCCGCTCTTACAGCGGGTCACTTTTGAAAGGAGCCCAAAAGTAACCAAAAGGCTCTTGCCCCACCACTCGGCACCTCGCCCAGGCTCGGTGTGCCCTCACTCCGGCTTTGGACCGTGGGCCGCCGCGATGGGCCATCCTTGGCCCAGCGCGGCTAACCCGGCGTCCTGCCGGGTTACCCACGCTCCAAAGCCTGCGTTCGGCCAGCGTGGTTTAACGGGGCGCCTAAGATCAAGATCAAAAGCAGATCAAGAGCACAGCGGCCTACCGGCCGGCTTGAGTGTTTAGAAGCAAAATCAAAAGCTAAAGCGGGCACGGTCAAATGTGGGAGCTGGCTTGCCTGCGATAGCATCGCCTCGGTGTATCTGAAAAACCGAGTTGTCTGCATCGCAGGCAAGCCAGCTCCCACAGAAAAGCAGAGCTGCATCAGCTTCAGATTTGGCTTTCGCTCTGGATCTTGCCTTTGCTTTTAACACTCAAGCCGGCCGGGAGGCCGCTGTGCTCTTGCTTTTGATCTTGATCTGCGGGCCCCGTCAACCACGATGGCCGCAAGTAGGCACGGTGGAGCGGGTAAATCGGCAAGGATGCCGATTTAGCCGCGCCGGGCCATGGATGGCCCGTCGCGGCGGCCCGCGGAAGCGTGCCGGAGTGCGGGCATGCCGAGCCTAGGCGAGGCACCGAGTGGTGGGGCAAAGCGTTTTTTGGTTACTTTTTTAGGCGTTTGTAAAAAAGTGACCCGCTGTAAGAGCGGAACCATAGGTGGCCGTTACCGAAGAAACGGATATACCCCCCCATCTCAAGACCCCACCAAAGGCAACGAAAAACTGAACACCGCCCCACACGGCTCCAGATTCTGCGCCCAGATATCCCCCTGATGCCGACCAATGATGTTCTTGCACAACGCCAGCCCAATCCCGTTACCACCCACCTTCGACGAAAAGAACCCGTCAAAGATTTTCTCCCGAGCCACAGCCTGAATCCCGCGTCCACAATCCTCGACACTCAACCGCGCCACGTTTCCATCACGGCAGGCATGCAGCCGCAGCACCCGACGTTCGACGGGCAGCTCGCTCATCTCTTCAATAGCATTGAATGCCAGGTTCAGAATCACCTGCCCGATCAGCACTTTTTCACAAAGCACCATCAGCGGTTCAATACTGGGGAACAGTTCCAGCCGCACCTGACTCGGCTCGGCCCGCAGGCTGATGAAATATCGGGTTTCCTGCAGCAACTCATTGAGGTCCACCCACTCCGCGCTCTGCTCCAGCTTGACCACATAATCACGCACACTCTTGATGATCGTTGACGCATGCTCGACCTGCCGCACGGCACTTTGCAGCCCCCAGTTCACCCCCTGGTCGGCACTGTGGGTATCGCCCAGACGAATCAAAACCCCCTCGATAAAATTGCGCGTGGCCGCCAGTGGCTGGCTCAACTCATGAGCAATCGCCACCGCCATCTCGCCCATGGCGTTGTATCGGGCCAGGTATTCAAGCTGCTGTTCACTGACACGCCGGGCTTCCTCGGCGCGGATCAGGTCCCGCTTCACCTTGTCTTCCCGGGAAATATCACGGAACTGCACCATCAGCACGTCGCGCCCGTCCAGGTGCACCAGCGTCGCGACCGCTTCCGAAAGAATCTCCACCCCGGCCTTGGAGCGATAACACCACTCGATGGTGCGCTGGCCACTGCGGGCCGCGCGCTCGAGCCAACGCAGGCCGATGGAGCGCTTGTACTTCGGTGCGTCCCGGGTCATGTCCGGGGCCTTGAGCGGGATCAGTTCTTCCAGGGTAAACCCCAGCGCCGACAGCGCCGCGGTGTTGGCCCAGAGGATGTCCTTGCTCTGCGCATCGTGAAGGATGGTGCAGATCGGCATGGCTTCGATCAGGGTGTGGAAATCATTGTTATTGGGTAGGTACATCGCGTAGCCCTTGGCGGTGGAGGGGACGACTACGGTGGCAAGTTATACCGGTTTGCATCCGGGGGCACGCTCAGAAGTAATCGGGGGCGCACTAGGGGATTTCTTTAGCCGGTGGGCTGCACGCCCCAATAGTTGACGGTGGTCGGGCTTTTTACACTGGACCTATCAACGCCCGACACGGCGTCCATAACAACTACAACGGAGAAAGCCCATGCTGCGTTCGGCCCTCGTGCAACCAGACGCTTTACCCGACGTGCAGCCCGCGCTGTTCCAGCAGGTGCTCGATGAAGTGCGCCAGCGCCGCGACGAGTTCGACGCCGGCTCCCACGTGCCACGGGACATGATCGAACGCTTCAAGCAGGTGGGCATCTACCGGGCGGCCACGCCCCGTTGTTTCGGCGGCGATGCCCTGGCCCCCGCAACGTTCTTGCAGATGATCGAGCGCATATCCGAAGCCGATGGCTCTGCCGGCTGGGTCGCCAGCTTCGGCAGCGCCGGGGTGTATCTTGCGGCCTTGCCCCAGGAAACCCTCGCCGAACTGTATGCCGACAGCCCCGATCTGGTGTTTGCCGGTGGCCTGTTCCCGTTGCAGCCGGCGGAAACCGTCGAGGGCGGCTGGCAGGTCAACGGCACCTGGAAGTTTGCCAGCGGCTGCAAAGGCGCCGACCTGCTGGGCGTGGGCATCGGTGCGGCGGGCGGCAAGCCACGCACTGCCGTGTTCAAGCCCGGCCAGGTTGAAATCATCGAAAACTGGGACGTGGTCGGCCTCAAGGGCACCGGCAGCCATGACCTGCGAGTTACCGACCAATACATCGACGAGCGCTGGACCTTCATCCGTGGCGGCGCCGCCACCATCGACGAGCCGCTGTTTCGTTATCCCTCGATTGCCTACGCCGCCCAGGTGCTGGCGGTGGTCAACCTCGGCCTGGCCCGCGCGGCCCTCGATGAAATCAGCGCCATGGCCAGCGGCAGCGGCATCACCGGCGCACCGAAGCTGGCGGACCGCGCCTACGTGCGCATCGAAATCGCCAAGGCCGAAGCCCGGCTGAGCGCCGCTCGGGGCTTTTTCTACGGCGCCACCGAACAAGTGTGGAACTCGATCCTCGCCGGCAACCCGGTCACGGCCGAGCAAACCAGCCTGCTGCGCCTGACCGCCATTCACGTATCCCAGGCCGGCGCCGCCGTGGTGCAGAGCGCCTACAGCCTGGCGGGCACCACCGCGATCTACCTGCGCCACCCGCTGCAGCGCTACCTGCGCGACGCCATGGTGGTGACCCAGCACGCCTTCCTCAGCGAAGGCCTGTACGACGGCGCGGGCTCGGTGTTCCTCGGCGTTCCTCCATTTCCTGGCTACATCTGACTTTCAAGGATCAACCCATGTCCCAAGCCACTCAAGAACCGCTGCGCGTCGTCTTCTGCATCGGCATCACCCAGAACTTTTTCGACCTGCCTACCGGCGAAGGCCTGAGCGTGTGGAAAGGCTTCAGCCAGATGATGGGCGACCTCGGCGCCATGCCGGGCATCAACGTGCTGGGGGCGATGGATGACGACCGCTTGATGGTCGGCCCGTCGACCACCTCGCCGTGGACCGTCTACATCATGGCCGACGTCGACTGCCACCAGTCGGTGATCGACGCCTGCAACCTGTTCCGTACCACGCCGGTGGGTGAATACAGCCTGTGGCGCTACGCCAAGGTCGAAGCACGGATCGGCCGCCCGCTGACCATTCCCGAAGCGGCCAGGGTGTGAGCCATGGACCTGTTGCAGCGTGTTGAAACCCTTGAAGGGGAGAGCCAGGTAAGGCGCTTGATGGCGCGCTACATGGACCTGTGCGACGTGCCCCGGGCGGCGACCAACGTTCGCGAGTTGGCCGAGTTGTTCACCGTGGATGCGGTGTGGGAAGGCATTGGCACAAGTACCGCGCAGACCTTCGGCCAGCATCGGGGGCGCGACGCGGTGGCGGCGTTTGTCGGCAGCTACCTGCCACCGTCGGAACACTTTGCGCTGAACCTGCATTACCTCACCAGTGAGTCGATCCAGGTAGACGGCAGCGCGGCTGCAGGGCAGTGGATCATGCAACAGATTTCCACCTACGCCGACCAGCGCAGCGAGTTGTTCGGCACGCGGCTGACCATCGATTTTCGCCGTGTCGACGGCACCTGGCTGATCGCGCATTTCCGTACGCAGCGCCTGTTCAATAGCATGTTGGGGGTGAACCCATGAGTACCTTCGTCAGCGAATTTTTACTCGGCGGCAGCGGCCGACGCGTGGCCATCAAGGATTCCATCGACATCGCCGGGTATCCGACCCGCTCGGGCAGTCGTGCCTTTGCCGATGCTCCGCCGGCGACGCGGCATGCGCACGTGGTGCAGGCGGTCCTGGATGCCGGCTGGCAGATCGTCGGCAAGACCAGCCTGCATGAACTGGCATTTGGCGTCACCGGCATCAACGACTGGAGCGGTACGCCCGTCAATCCCCAGGCGCCGGACCGCGTGCCGGGCGGCTCCTCCAGCGGTTCGGCCGCGGCGGTTGCGGCGGGCCTGGCGGATATCGCCATTGGTACCGACACCGGCGGCTCGGTGCGGGTGCCGGCGGCGTGCTGCGGGATTGCCGGGTTGAAACCGACCTATGGCCGAGTCAGCCGCATTGGCGCGCAACCGGCGGTATCCAGCCTCGATTGCGTCGGGCCGTTTGCCGCGAACATGCAGGACCTGATTGCCGCGATGCAGGTGATTTGCCCGGGTTTCCAGGCACAGGCGGCGCCGTCCGGCAGCGTGCCGGTGGGCTTTCTGGATGTGGCCTGTGAGCCATGGCTGAAGGCGAGCCTGATGGCTGCCGTCGACGCGGCCGGCTGGCGTCAGCAGCGTCTGCATCTGGACGACTTTGACACGGCGTTCGGCGCCGGCCTTACGGTAATTAACGTCGAAAACTGGGCAGCCTTCGGTCACCTCACAGGCAAGGGGCTGATCGGTGCGGATGTCGAACAACGCTTGTTGGCTGCCAGCCGCACCAGCGCTGCTGATTTGGCCGCAGCCGAAGTCGTGCGCACCCGCTTCAGCCACCAGGTGGACGCCGCGCTCGAAGAATTCTCCGTGTTGCTGCTGCCGACGATGCCGGACCTGCCGCCGACCCTGGCCGAAGCCCGCAACGGCAGCCAGGCCGTGGCCCGCATGACGCCATTGGTGCGGCCATTCAACCTCAGCGGCCACCCGGCGCTGACGGTGCCGGTGACCCTGGCCGACAGCGGGCTGAAGGTGGGGCTGCAGATTGTCGGCCGCAAGGGCCAGGACGAATGGGTGTGTGCCCTCGGCGCACAACTGCAGCAGAGCATCACGGTTCGCCAATAAGAACAACGCCTTGAGGAGGGCTCCATGAGTACCCATGAATACCGGCTGATTGCCAAATCGAAAAGCCTCGACGAGTTGGTCAAGCACGATCGCGTCGACGTCTCGCTGTACAACGACCCGGCGCTGTTCGAGGCCGAACTGGAAAAGATCTTCTACCGCACCTGGGTCTGGGTCGCCCATGAAAGCGAAGTGCGCAACAGCGGCGACTTCAAGACCGCGACCATCGGCCGGCGCCCGGTGATTGTGGTGCGCGACAAGAAAGGCGCGATCAACGTGCTGGAAAACCGCTGCCGCCACCGTGGCGCCACGGTTTGCGAGAAGCACAAGGGCAACGCCAGCGGCTTCACCTGCCCGTATCACAGCTGGTCCTATGGCTTGGACGGCAAGCTGCGGGCGCTGCCTTACCCGGACGGCTACGAAGGCATCCTGGAAAAGTCCGAGTTACCCCTGACCAGCCTGCGGGTGGACAGCTACGCCGGGATGGTATTCGCCAGCTACAACGACGATATCGAACCGTTGGCCGACTTTCTCGGCGGCGCCAAACACTGGATGGACCTGTTCATGAAGCAGGGCGCCGGCTACCCGATCAAGACCCAGGGCGAACACAAGTTCAGCTTCAAGGGCAACTGGAAGATCCAGCTGGAAAACACCACCGACGGCTACCACTTCCCGATCGTGCACAAGTCGTTCATGTCGTCGGTGGACGCCGAGACCTCGGAAATGCTCTCGTTCATGACCGACGAGCAGGCCGTCACCCATTCCCTGGGCAATGGCCACAGCGTGATGGTGATGGTGCCCGAGCATGTCGACCTGGACCACGACGACGGTACCGAGCAGTTGCAGGAGCGTTTCGCCCACGTCACCGAAGAACTGTCGAAAACCATGGAGCCGGCCCAGGTGCGACGCATCGTGCGCTCGCTGCACGGCGCCGGGTTCAACCTCAACCTGTTTCCCAATGTCGCCATGTCGATGTCGTTCTTCCGGGTGCTGCGCCCGGTGTCGGTCACCGAGACCGAAATCCGCCACGTCGCCCTGGGCATGGAGGGCGGCCCACAGGTTGCCAACCGCGAGCGCCTGCGCATCCACGAACACTTCCAGGGCCCGTTCGGCTTTGGCAGCCCCGACGACGCCGAGGCCTGGGACCGGGTGCAACGCGGCTCGTATGCCGGCGTGGACGCACCGATCCTGGTCAACCGTGGCCTGAACCGCGAAGTGCTGGCCGACAACGGCGACAAGGTATCCCACGCCACTGATGAAGGCGGCATGCGCGGGGCCTATGACATGTGGAAAAGGATGATGAGCCAATGAACACCCTGACTGGTTTTACCGCACCGCTGGCCCAGGCCATCGAATTCATCTGGCGTGAAGCCGAACTGCTGGACCACAAGGACTACGTGCAATGGGCCGCGTTGTGGAGCGAGAGCGGGCGCTACGTCGTGCCGATCGACCCGGACACCGAGGATTTTGAAGCCAACCTCAACTACGCCTATGACGATGCGCGTATGCGTGACCTGCGCATCGAACGGCTGACGGCGGGGTATTCACCGTCGGCGGTGGATGCGGCGAAAACCGTGCGCAGTGTGTCGCGATTCACCCTGGTGGAAGCGGCGGGCGAGGTGGTGGAGGTTAACTGTGCGCAGCTGCTGTACGCCTACAAGCGCGGAGTACACACGCCGTTTGTGGCCGACCTGAATTACCGCATCCGGTTCAGCGCCGGGGTCGCGACCCTGGAGCGCAAGGTGGTGCGGCTGATCAATTCCACCGACAGCCTGAGTGCACTCGGCTTTCTGCTGTAAGCACGATTCAAACAACGACACAAAACCAATGTGGGAGCGGGCTTGCTCGCGAATGCGGTGGATCAGTCGCCACATGCATTGACTGACACACCGCATTCGCGAGCAAGCCCGCTCCCACAGTTGAGATGAGGACATCCTGATGAACCGAATCGCGCTTGTAACCGGCGCCTCCCGTGGCCTCGGCGAATGCATCGCCCGGCGCCTGCACGCCGCAGGCTACCGCGTGGGCCTGGCGGATGTGCACCTGGACGGCGTGCAGCGCCTGGCCTCTGAACTCGACAACCGCGGCGAAACCGCCGTCGCCATCGAGCTGGACGTGCGCAACAAGGCCGATTTTATTCGCGCCCGGGACCTGCTCAGCGAGCGCTGGGGCGGCACCGATATCCTGGTGAACAACGCCGGGGTGTCGAAAGTTGCGGCGCTGATGGACATCACACCCGAGGAATTCGACGAATCGATGGCGATCAACCTGCGGGGCACGTTCGTGGCCTGCCAGGTGTTTGGTGCGCATTTCGCCGAACGAGGGTTCGGGCGCATCGTCAATATCGCCTCCCTCGCCGGGCAAAACGGCGGCACTGCCACTGGCGCGCATTACGCCGCGGCCAAGGGCGGCGTGGCTACGCTGACCAAGGTCTTCGCCCGTGAACTGGCGCCCCGGGGCGTGACGGTCAACAGCATTTCGCCAGGCCCGCTTGATTTGCCGGTGGTGCGCGAAACCGTGGCGCCGGAGCGCCTGGAGCAGATCCTCAAGATTATCCCGACCGGCACCCTCGGCGACCCGCACACCATCGCCGACACCGTGCTGCTGTTGATCGCCGACCACGCCGCCTCGATCACGGGCGCGTGCTGGGACATTAACGGCGGGCTGTTCATGCGCTAGTCATCGCCGAAGAGAGTGGGCCTGCTGCGCAGTCCAGCGGGAGCAAGCTCCCTCGCCACAGGTTAGCGTTCAACCGAAACAACAGGATTCAGGTGCTGCAATGATGAAGGTGAAGATCGAACGCATCGTCGATGAAGCGCTGGATATCCGTTCCTTTCGCCTCGTGCGCAGTGACGGCCAGCCCCTCGACAGTTATGAACCCGGGGCCCATGTGGACCTTACCGGGCCAACCGGCGTCACCCGCCAGTATTCGCTGTGCAGCCCGCCCCACGATGGCCGCGCGTACCTGGTGGCGGTGAAGAAAGAGGCGCAATCCCGTGGCGGCTCCCTGGCCCTGCATGAGCAGGTGCGGGAGGGCATGGAACTGGAGATGGGCGCGCCGCGCAACCTGTTCCGCCTCGACCCGGAGGCGCCGGCCCATGCGCTGTTTGCCGCCGGTATCGGGGTGACGCCGCTGTTGAGCATGGCCTATCGACTGGCCGACAGCGGCCAGCCGTGGCGCCTGCACTATTTTGCACGTTCGGCGCAGTACGCGGCGTTTACCCAGCTGTTGGCCGATACATTCGGCGAGCATGTGCAGTTTCACTATGGCGTCGAGCCGGGCGCGCTGGATGCGGCCTTGAGCGCCTGCCTGGAGCAGGCGGGCGCGGCTGCCCACGTCTACACCTGCGGCCCCGCGCCGTTCATGCACAAGGTGGTGGAAGTGGCGGCCCGCAGCCGTCCCGAGGAGGCGATCCACCTGGAGCACTTCCAGGCCGACCCAGCGGCGAATGCCGGGCCCAGCGGTGGTTTCGAGGTGGAGCTGGCCAGCTCCGGCGTGGTGCTGCAAGTACCGGCGAATACCAGCCTGGTGGACGTATTGCAGGCCCACGGTTGCGACATCGACACCGAGTGCCGCGAAGGCCTCTGCGGCACCTGCATTGTCGAGGTGCTGGAAGGCGTGCCCGAGCACCGTGACAATTGCCTGTCGACCAAGGAGAAGGCCGCCAACCGGCAGATTTGTGCGTGTGTTTCCCGGGCGGTTTCCGCTCGTCTGGTATTGGATATTTGATCGGCGCTACCCGTAAGATTGCTGGGACCAAAAAAATAAAAAATGTGAGGTCTTGCGGTCATGATGAGTTCAACGGTGCAACGTAACGAATCGTTCGAGCGTTGGTTACAGCAGGTTAACCAGGCCTGTGGACGCTTCGATGCCAGGGCCCTGGGCGCGGGGTTTTATGGGGAGTTGAGCGAGTTTCGCAGCGGCGCGATCAAGCTCAGCGTGGTCGATATGGCCCAGGTGCATCTGTATCGCAGCAGCAAGGAAGTCAGTACGGGCAATGAAGGGCACTACTACGCGGTGTTCCAGTTGCAGGGCAGCGCACAGCTGGAACAGGGCGACAACCGTGCGCAACTGGGCTGCGGTGACATCGCCCTGATCGACGCCTGCCGCCCCAGTGACATGACCTACCACGACAACTCCCGGCAATTGTCGCTGATCCTGCCGCGCCAGGTGGTGGAGCGCGGTTCGCACTTCACGGCGGTCAACTGCGCGACGCGGATCTCGGCGCGCACGCCGTTGGCGCTGATGGCCAGCCAGATGGTGCTCGACACCCGCCAGCAAAACGACCTGGGCATGCAGGAAAGCGAAGCCGTGCTGGATGCATTGGTCAGCCTGCTGCTGCCGGGGATCAGCGCCCGGGACAACGGCGTGGACACCCAGGAACGGCAGTTTCGCAAGACCATCGCCTACATCGATGCGCACATCGGCGCCGAAGAACTCTGCCCCGAGCTGATCGCCCGGGAAGTCGGGGTGTCGGTGCGCGGGCTGTACCGGATGTTTTCCAAGCGCGGGCTGGTGGTGGCGCAATACATCAAGCACCGACGCCTGGATTTCTGCGCCGAAACCCTGCGCCATTCGCCGGCGGAGCAGAAGCTGTCGGCGCTGTGTTATGCCTGGGGCTTCTCCGACTCCAGCTACTTCTCATCGGCGTTCAAGTCGCGCTTCGGCGTGTCACCGGGCGAGTACCGCAAGCGCTATAGCCATCATTGATGCGTGCCGCTCCCGAACCTGGAATGCATTTTCCTGTGGGAGCCGGGCTTGCCTGCGATGCAGGCCACTCGGTCTGACAGGTAAACCGCAGCGATCCCATCGCAGCCTCGCTGAAGCTCGACAGCTCCCACATTGGAATGAGGTCAACTGTGGGAGCTGGCTTGCCCGCGATGCAGGCCACTCGGTCTGACAGGTACACCGCCGCGATCCCTTCGCAGCCTCGCTGAAGCTCGACAGCTCCCACATTGGAATGAGGTCAACTGTGGGAGCTGGCTTGCCCGCGATGCAGGCCACTCGGTCTGACAGGTACACCGCCGCGATCCCTTTGCAGCGTCGCCAAGGCTCGACAGCTCCTACATTCAATCATCGCGCCCTAGGGATACAACACCTCGCGGACCAGCATGGCGATGCTGGTCACGCCCATCTTTTCCTTGATCTTGGTGCGGTGCACGTCAACGGTCTTCACGCTGATGTTCAGCTCGCGGGCAATCACCTTGCTCGCCTTGCCGTCCACCACCAGCATCAACACTTCTCGCTCCCGGCTCGTCAGCAGCGCCAGCTTGCCTTGCAGGTGCTCGCGCTGTTCCTGGTCGGCCTGGGCCTGTACAGCGGTCTTCAGAGCGGCCTGGATGCGGTCGATCATCTGTTGCGGGTTGTAGGGCTTCTCGACGAAATCCAGCGCGCCGTTTTTCATTGCGGTGACCGACATCGGTATGTCACCGTGGGCCGACACGAAGATGGTCGGCAAGGTACTGCCGCGCCGGTTGAGGATCTCCTGCAACTGGAAGCCGCTGGTCTGCGGCATGCGCACGTCCAGCACCAGGCAGGCGGGCTGGCGCGGGTCGTAGTGCTCAAGGAACTCTTCGGCCCCGGCGAAGCATTGGGCCTTTACGCTGACCGACTCCAGCAGCCAGGCCAGCGAGGTACGCAGGTCTTTGTCGTCATCAACGATGTAAACAATCGGTGTGCGAATTTCCATCAGGGACTGCCACGAGAATTTCTAATTGTTGTTTTCGCACGCGGGCACGCTGCGGCGGACATTGGCTCATCTGTGGAGCCTTGCCAGCAGAATACCCAGTGTGAACGGCCCTGACGATAAAGAAACCACCTAGTCGGCATGGGGATCGTCTGAATGGTCGCGCCGCACGGGGCGTCTTAGTCTTGTGGCATCACCCACGGACCGTAAAGGGGCACCGACATGGCCGACCTGAGCCAGCAGCAAATCGACTTTCGCAACGCCATGGCGCAACTGCCGGCCGCGGTGAACATCATCACCACCAACGGCCCCGGCGGGCGTTGCGGGATCACGGCGAGTGCGGTGTGCTCGGTGACGGATTCGCCCCCCACGGTGTTGGTGTGCGTGAACCGCGGGAGTGCAACCCATGATGTGTTCCGTACCAATGGGCAGCTGTGCGTGAACGTGCTGTGCGGGGAGCAGGAAGAACTGGCGCGGCACTTTGCCGGGATGACCCAGGTGCCCATGGCGGAGCGGTTTGCCTGGGACCTGTGGGACGGAGGCGAGGCGGGGGTGCCGGTGCTGCGGGATGCGCTGGTGCAGCTGGAAGGGCGTATCAGTGAGTGCAAGGAGGTAGGGTCGCATTCGGTGATGTTCGTGGAGTTGTCGCGGGTTGGGGTGCGGGGGCAGGGCGACAGCCTGGTGTACTTCAACCGGCTGTTTCACCGGATTGAGCATGCTGGCGCCCATTGCTGAAGATGCAGGGGATCAAATGTGGGAGCGGGCTTGCTCGCGAAGGCGGTGTATCAGAAACCTATTCAGTGGCTGACACTCTGTCTTCGCGAGCAAGCCCGCTCCCACATGGGGCCTGCGGGGCAGTTGTTGGTCAGATGCGAAAGCTGCCCACCAGCTGATTCAAGCGTTCCGCTTCACGCTCAAGCTCGGTACAGGCTTGCAGCGTCGACTGCAGGTTTTCCACCCCGGCCTGGTTCAGCATATTGATCTCGGTAATGTCCACATTCAGCGCTTCTACCACTGACGTCTGTTCCTCGGTCGCCGCCGCCACCGACTGGTTGACGTTATCAATCTCGCCAATCCTCTGCGTCACACTGGCCAGCCGCGTACCCGCCAGGTTGGCGATGCTCACGCTTTCCTCGCTGTGCTGCTGGCTCTCGGTCATGGTGCTGACGGATTCCCGTGCGCCCACCTGCAACTCTTCGATCATCTGCTGAATCTCCAGCGCCGACTCCTGGGTGCGATAGGCCAGGCTGCGCACCTCATCGGCCACCACCGCAAACCCGCGCCCGGCCTCACCGGCCCGGGCCGCTTCAATGGCGGCGTTCAGTGCCAGCAGATTGGTCTGCTGGGAGATGCCCTTGATCACCTCCAGGATTTGCCCGATGTTCACCGTCTTGTGATTCAGCGCATCGATGTGCACGCACGAGGCGCTGATCTTGCCCGACAGTTCATTCATCACGGCAATCGTGCGCTCCACCACCTGGCGCCCGTCCTCAGCCTGTTGCCGGGCGCCGGAGGCTTGCTGCGACGCATCGGAGGCATTACGGGCGATTTCCTGGGCGGCGGCGCCCAGTTCGTTGATCGCCGCCGCGACACTGTTGGTGCGGGTCGCCTGTTCATCGAAGTTGTTCAGCGAGGAATTCGAGGCCAGCAGCACGCGCTTGACCACCTGGTTGACCCCGAGCCCCGCTGAAGACACTTCGCGGATCGACTGGTGGATACGTTCGACAAAACGGTTGAAGGCGCTGGCCAACTGGCCGATCTCGTCCCGGGATTGCACCTCCAGCCGCCGCGTCAGGTCGCCTTCGCCACGGGAAATGTCCTCCATCACCCGGGTCAGGGTTTGCAGCGGCCGGGTGATGCGCAGCGCGGCGTACCAGATCAACAGCAGGCCGAGCAGGGCCGAGCCGCCACCCAGCAGCAGTTCCAGGGCGGTGCTTTTCACCCCTTGGGCATCGAGTTGCTGTTGCAGCGCAGTGACCGGCGCCAGCAGCACCGACTGTGGCACGCCCACCAGAACGCCCCACGGTGCGGCACCGGCAATCGGTGCCAGCGGTTCGAGCAGCTTGATTTGCTGTTGATCGACAAAGGTTTGCGGTTGCCCCTGGCGCAACGCGTCCAGTACCTGGGCGCCATCGTGCATGACTTCGCTGATCGGCTGCCCGAGGCGGCTGGCGTCCTCGCTGTAGGCGGAAATCACGCCTTTGGGGCTGACGATGCTGACTTGCCCGTGGCCGTCGAACAGTTGCCCGGCGCTGGTTTGGCTGGCCTGTTGCAAGGCCGCCAGGTTGATGTCCAGGCCAATCACCGCGATCACCTTGCCGTGCTCCATCAGCGGGAACGCAATGCTGGTCACCAGCTTGCGGCTGCCGGAAGCCTCGTCGAAATACGGCTCCAGCACACAGGCCCTGGCGGTGTCGCGGGCGCAGGTGTAGAAGGCGTTGTACGGCGCGCCGCTGGGGCCGGGCGAGGTATTGGCCAGCAGCGCTTCGTCGCCGACTACCGCTGTCAGTTCACCCGGGGTGGCCTGCACCCAGTATTGGGCGAAGCGCCCGGCCTCGTTGCTGCCGACGGCGGCCTGGTCGACGAAGTGGGCATCGTCACCGTCCAGGGCATTGGCTTCGAAAATGAGGTAAATCCCGAGCAGGTCGGGCTTGTCGACCAGGGCCTGGCGCAGCTGGGTATTCAGCTCCTGGCGCAACTCTGGGCGGGTCAGTTTGCCCTGTTGTTGCAGTTGCCGCAGGTACAGCACATAACGCGACAAGCCCTGGCCGTATTCATGGGTTTGCATGAAGGTGCGTTGCACCTGCATGGCCTGAACTTGCCCCAGGGCCTGCATGTGTTCCTTGGCGGCGGCAGCGAGCATGTCGCTGCTGGCCTGGGCCACGTGCTGGCTGCTCTGGTGGGTCTGGTACAGCGACAGGCTCATCAGCAGGCCGACCACCAATAACAGGCAGAGGCCGGCGAGCAGGGCGATCTTGCTCTGGATCGTGAGGAATTTCTTGTGCATTGCGAAGGCCTTGGCCAGGCGGGGCGATGGCGGCGCCACCGCCCCGGCCGGGCTTAGAAGTTAGTGGCGAACACCACTTGGCTGTAGAGGTTTTTATCGTGGTTACCCAGCTGCGTGCCGCCTTGCTCGGCGCTCTTGTCCGGCTGGTACAGGCCGATCAGCGGCATCACCGTCAGGTGGTCGTTGACGTGCCATTCGGCATACAGGTCCAGCTCGTGGCCGTCGCTGTTGCCGAGGTTGCGGTCGATGGTCTTGAAGTCGAACAACACCGCGCCGACGTTGAGGTTCTGCAGGGGCGAAACCTTGAACGTGACGTTCTGGATGCGTGAGTTGTTGTTGAACGGCCCGGCGTAGTTGCCCGCCACTTCACCCTGGAACCAGGTGCCGTAGCCACGGCTGAAACCGTAGAACAGCGGGTCGAAGCCTTCCGAGAAGCGGCTGTAGCGGTAGCTCACATACGGCGTCCAGGTCACGTCGGAGAAGGTCCAGCCAGCTTCCAGGTACCAGGCGTCTTCGTTGCCGGTGTGGGGCTTGTCCTGCCAGGCGTATTCGCCGGACAGGAACAGGTTGGTCACCCCGGCATTGCCCGTGGCCCGCAGGCTGTAGGTCTTCATGCCATCGCGTTCCAGCTGCGTGGGGGAGGCGTACTGCTTGTCGACGTCGGTGGTATCGATGTACGTCAGCCCCACGGTGCCTTCGGCGGCCACGTGTTCGAGGGTGGCGACGTACATCTCGGTCTTGGCCTGGGCACGGTTATCGGACTTGAGCCACATCAGGTCGCTGCGCCAGCCGTCCTTGCCGCCCAGGCGCAACACGGCGGTTTCGTCGAAGGCCTTGCGGGCGGCGATGTAGTAGCCGCCGCCGCGATTGAGGTCGCCATCGGCCACGCCCTTGCCGAAGTTCAGCGCGTCGCCGTCAATCAGGAAACCGTCGCCGACCACGATGTTCTGGCGGCCGAAGGACAGGTCCACGCCATTCTCGCCCAGGGCCTCAAACAACTTGCCCGAGCGCCAGCCGAGGTAGGCGTCTTCGAATTTCGTGGTGCGCTCCGAACCGTCGCTGAAACCTGCGGCATCGCCGTCGCCCCAGGTGCCGGAACTCAGCAGGTTGGCCGCACCGTAGGTGGTGCCGGCGCCGCTGAAGCTTTTGTCGAAGCTCAGGCCGTACTTCACGTAGCCCTCGCGCCAGGACGAGGAGCCCTTGGCCAGGCGGCCGGATTGACTGTAGTTCTGCTGGCTGTGGAAGGCACCGAATACCGCTTCCAGCGTGGCGTTCAGATGACTGCTGTCATCGGCGTACAGCTCATAAGCGCCGGCCGGGTTGGCGCCGATCATCAGCGCGAGGGTCGAGAGACGAAGCAAGGGGGACTTGAGCATGGTGTGGCATCCATTCTTGTTCATGACCACAGGGTTGGGGTCTGCCGCGATACTAATGCTGGCGAAGTGACGTGCCTTTTGTCTGGTTGCCAAAGACTTGACTGTGCTTGCCAGAATCCACGGTTTGGCAGCCCGGCCAATACGACTGGCACGCAGGGCAAAACCCGAGCGACCTTGAGCCCTGACAATCGTCGGCAACTTCGATGATTTCCAAGGTCGTTTTTCTATGTTCACTGCACACAGATTTTCCCTGGCCGGCCTGCTGTCGCTGGTCCTGGCCCACAGCGCATTCGCCGCTGAATGCGGCCCTGACCAGAGTCGTGGCGCCCAGGTTTTCGCCAACGAATGCAGCGTGTGCCATGCGGTGGCGAAGGGCGGCGCGACAATGATGGGGCCAAACCTGGCGGGCGTTTACGGACGTAAATCCGGCTCCCTGGCGGGCTTCAGCTACTCCCAGGCGATGCGTGACAAAAACGTCGAGTGGCAAGCCGAGACCATCGCGCAATTCATCACCCAACCCCAGGCGTTTGTGCCCGGCACCTACATGCCCTACATGGGCCTGGCTTCGGCCGACGATCGCCAAGCGGTCGCCTGCTTTCTCAAAGAACAACATTGAATACAGGTGAATCATGAGCAACGTTGAAATCCTGCCGCAGGTGGCTGCATTCCTGGACCGTCGTCATGGCTGCTTTATCGATGGCCAGTGGGTATTTGCCGAGGGCGAACACATCAAGGTGGTCAACCCGGCCACCGGGCAAACCCTGTGCGAAACCCTCGACGCGCCGCTGCACGTGGTGGAGCAGGCGGTGCAGTCGTCCCATGCGGCGTTCAAGTCCCGCGTGTGGTCGGGATTGCGCCCGGCCGACCGTGAGCGGATTTTGCTGAACTTCACCGCATTGGTTGAGGCCCATGCCGAGGAGCTGGCGCAGCTGGAAACCCTGAGCCAGGGCAAGTCGATCAACCTGGCGCGGGGGCTGGATCTTAACGCCACGGTGGAGTTCATGCGCTACATGTCGGGTTGGGCGACCAAGATTGAAGGGCAGACCTTTGACGTGTCCATCCCTTTGCCGCCGGGGGCCAGGTTCACTGCGTTCACCAAGCGCGAGCCAGTGGGCGTGGTGGTGGGCATCGTGCCGTGGAATTTCCCGCTGCTGATTGCGGCCTGGAAGTTGATGCCGGCGCTGGCGACCGGGTGCACGGTGATCATCAAGCCGGCGATGGAAACGCCGCTGACGGCGATGCGCCTGGCGGAGCTGGCGCTGGAGGCGGGGATTCCGGCGGGGGTGTTCAACGTGGTGACCGGCGGCGGGGCCTCTGTGGGGGGCGTTCTGACTGCTCATCCGTTGGTGAGCAAGGTGTCGTTTACCGGTTCGACTGCGGTGGGCAAGAGCGTGGGGGTGGCGTGCATGGAGAACATGACGCGGTTTGCCCTGGAGTTGGGGGGCAAGAATCCGATGATCGTGTTGGCGGATGCGGATATTGATAAGGCGATCCAGGGGGCGATCCTGGGTGGGTTGCTGAACAACGGACAGGTGTGTGCGGCGGCTTCGCGCTTTTATGTGCATCGTTCGGTTTATGACCGGTTTGTCGAGGGGTTGGCGGCGGCGGTGTCGGCGATGCCGTTGGGGGCGGGGATGGATGGTGAGGCGGCGATTAATCCGTTGGTGTCGCGCAAGCAGCAGCAAGGGGTACTGCGCCATATCGAGCAGGCCCGGGCTGAAGGGGCGCGGGTGGTGATCGGTGGGGATGAGGTTGCGGGTGAGGGGTTTTATGTGCGGCCGACGATTTTGGCGGATATCGATCATGGGATGGTGGTGGCCCGGGAGGAGGTGTTTGGGCCGGTGTTGGGGGTGATGGCGTTTGATGATGAGGATGCGGTGATTGAGTTGGCCAATGACAATCGGTATGGGTTGGCGGCCAGTCTTTGGACCAATGATCTGGGTAAGGCGATGAACCTGGTGCCGCGGATCGAGGCGGGGACGGTTTGGGTGAATGCGCATGTGTTGCTGGACCCGGCGATGCCGTTTGGCGGGGTGAAGCAATCGGGGATGGGGCGGGAGTTTGGGCGGGCGGTGATTGAGGCTTATACCGAGCTGAAGTCGGTGTGTATTGCGCATTGATTGGGGGCATATCCGTTATTTAGGTCACGGCGACTTATGGTTTCGCTCTTACAGCGAGTCACTTTGCAAAAGCGGCAAAGTAACCAAAGCGCTCTGCCCCGCCTGTCGGCGCCTCGCTGTGGCGCGGCTAAACCGGCGTCCTGCCGGTTTAGCCGCTGCGCAATACCTGCGTTCGGCCTCAGGCTTATTGGGGCAGTCAGATCAAGATCAAAAGCACGGCGGCCTGAGAGCCGACCTGAGTGTTAAAAGCCAGATCTAAAACCAGAGCGAAAGCAGAGCTGCTTTTCTGTGGGAGCGGGCTTGCTCGCGAAAAGCCTGAGACCGCCGCGTTGAATCAGGATGCCAGCGTCATCGTTAACGACCTTCGCGAGCAAGCCCGCTCCCACATTTGAAATGTGCCCGCTTTAGCTTTTGATTTACAACACTCAAGCCGGCCGGTAGGCCGCTGTGCTGTTGATCTGCTTTTGATCTTGATCTTGGGCGCCCCGCTGTAAGAGCGGAACCAATCCAAGCCCTGACAAAAACAACGGATATGTACCCATAACCCCGCCATCCCCCCGCATTGCACCCGCAGCCCAGAGCCGATAGTCTTGCAAATCATTACCAGCCCAATCGCCCCAGCACCCCCGGGCCCATTGGGTAAAAGGAGAGGTTTGTGAACATCGGACAGTTCGCCTTTCAACGCCAGGTTGAAAATCTATACGTCGACCACAACGCCTGGCTACGTACCCTGTTGCGGCGCAAGCTGGGCAACGCATTCGACGCCGCCGACCTGGCCCACGACGTCTACCTGCAACTCATGCGCAAGGGCCAACTCCCGCCCACCGCCGAATCCCGGCGACACCTGACCCAGATCGCCAACGGCCTGGTCATCGACCTCTACCGCCGCCGCCAGATCGAATCCGCCTACCTGCAAGCCCTGGCCCTGTTGCCCGAACCCTGCGCCCCCGATGAAGAAACCCGCGCCCTGGCCATCGAGGCCCTGATCCAAATCGACGCCGCCCTGCACAGCCTGCCACCCAAGGCGCGCCAGGCCCTGTTGCTGTGCAAGCTCGATGGCCTGAGCTACCGCGAGATCGCCGCCGAGCTCCAGGTCTCCGTCTCCTCGGTGGAAAAGTACATCGCCGCCGGCCTGCTGGCCTGCTACCAGACCCTGTACGGTTGACCCTCGCAATGTCGACCGAGCAGCCAATCTCCCCGGATATCATCGAGCGCGCCGCCGCCTGGATGGCCCGCCTGTGGGCCGATGACGCCAGCGCCGAAGACCACGCCAACTGCCTGCACTGGCGCGCCGAACACCCCCATCACGAACTGGCCTGGACGCGCCTGCTGGGCTTCGAGCAAACACTCCACAGCATCCCCGCGCCGGTGGCCAGGCACAGCCTGGCCGAATCCGACGCTCCCGACTCCCCCGACCGCCGGAGCACCCTGCGCCTGCTGGGCCTGTTGGTCGCAGCCGGTGGCCTCACCTACGGCGTGCGCCGCACCGACGCCTGGCAGCTGGCGAGTGCCGGCCATAGCACCCGCACCGGCGAAGTTCGCGAAGTGGTATTGCCCGACGGTACCCGCCTGGTATTGGGCCCGGCTTCAGCAATTGACGTGCAGTTCGATGACGACCAGCGCCTGGTGCTGCTGCGGGCCGGCGAGGTCTTCATCACGACCGCGCCGTCACCCCGGCCGTTTCGGGTGCAGAGTCGCCAGGGCGTGTTTCATGCCCTGGGCACGCGCTTCAGCCTGCGCCAATGCGACGACGGCAACTGCCAGTTGGCCGTGCTTGAGGGCACCGTGCAGGTACAGCCCGACCATGGCGCAGGTGCGCGGGTGGAGGCAGGTCAAGGCGCCACGGTTTCCAGGGACACCGTGCAGCCGACTGCGGCGGTGACTGACCGCAGCATCGCCTGGGTCAAGGGCCTGTTGGTGGCCGATGGTACCCGGCTGGACGAACTGATCGCCGAGCTGGGACGCTACCGCCCCGGTGTACTGCGCTGTGCGCCTGAGGTGGCGATGCTGCGGGTCAGCGGTGTATTGCACCTGGACAACACCGACCTGGCGCTGGACAACCTGGCCGCCGCGTTGCCGATCCAGGTGGTGCGGCGCACCCGCTATTGGGTGACGGTCCGCGCCCCTGCCTGAAAATTCCTTGAGGTTTCGATTGAGGGTTTTGGCCGCTCGTTCGGAAGATAAGGTAAGGGCGAGCAAAGGCTCATTCAGTCAGGGAGACTTCATGAGTAACAAGGATGTGGCTGCGGCCAAACCCAGGGGGCGCGGCGCGGTCTCGCAAGTGTTGCGGCCGGTGCGCGGGCGACTGATCGCTGCGGCACTGCTGGCCGGTGTGGGCAGTATGCTGACGCTGGTGCCGCTGGGGGGCATTGTGCATATCGCCAGGGTCGCCCTCGGCGCGCCGTCGATGGCCCAGGCATCGGGCGAGGTCTGGTTGACCATCAGCCTCAGCCTGGCGAGCCTGTTCGCGGGCCTGCTGTTGATGACAGTTGCGGAGACGGTCGCGCACCTGGCCGACAACCACATCACTCGCCACTTGCGCCTGGCCATCGCCCAGCGCCTGAGCCAGGTGCCGCTGGGCTGGTTCACCGAGCGGGCGTCGGGCGAGGTCAAGCAGGCGATGCAGGATGACATCGGCACCCTGCACAGCCTGACTGCGCATTTCTACACCACCGTGGGCCGTTGTGCCGGGGCCGTGCTGCTGTCGGCGGCTTATCTGTTCATGGTGGACTGGCGCATGGCGCTGGTGTCGCTGCTGCCGTTTCCGGGGTTTTTGCTGTTTTTTACCCGGGCGATGAAAGCCAGCGGCAGCCACATGCAGTCCTTTGTCGAGCGCATGACCCGGGTCAATAACGCGGTGGTCGAGTTCGTCAACGGCATTCCGGTGGTCAAGGCCTTCGGTGCCACCGGCAAGGCCCACGCCAGTTACCGCAAGGCGGTAGATGATTTCAGCGAAGCCTTCGTTGAGTTCACCCGTCCACTGGTGGGGACGATGGCCAATGCCAACGCGATGATCGCCCCGGTGACGGTGCTCGCCATGGTGCTGACGTTTGGCCTGGTGTTTGTCAGCCTGGGCTGGATCAGCGCGGTGGAGGTGCTGCCGTTCGCCATCATTGCACCGGGCATTTGCGCGCCACTGATGCTGCTGAGTTACATCGTGCATGATCTGGACAACGCCACCGGCGCGGCCCAGCGCGTGCAGGCACTGCTGGCGACGCCGGTGCTGGCGCAGGTGGAGCCGGGGTGCGAACGCTTGCCCAAGGACGCCGAAGTACGCGTCGAAAACCTCGGGTACGCCTACGACCCGCAGCACCCGGTACTGTCGAACATCAGCTTCACCCTCAAGCCTGGCACCGTAACCGCCATCGTCGGCGCCTCGGGTTCGGGCAAGTCGACCCTGGCGCGCCTGCTGCTGCGGTTTTTTGACCCGACCGAGGGGCGTATCACCCTGGGCGGCGTCGACCTGCGGCAGATCGAGACCTCGCAGCTCTACAACCTGATCGGCTTTGTGCTGCAAGAGGTGCGCCTGGTCCACGCCAGCGTTGCCGAAAACATCGCCCTCGGCCGGCCCAGCGCCAGCCGCAAAGAAATCGAGGCGGCCGCACGGGCCGCGAATATTCATGAGTGCATCATCGGCTTGCCACGGGGCTATGCCTCGGTGATCGGCGAGGACGCGCAGTTGTCCGGTGGCGAGCAGCAGCGTATCAGCATCGCCCGCGCAGTATTGCTGGCGCCGCCGGTGCTGGTGCTGGATGAACCCACGGCCGCCGCCGATGCCGCAAACGAGGTGGCAATTCAGGAGGCGCTGTCGCGCTTTGCCCAAGGGCGCACGCTGTTGGTGATTGCCCATCGCCTCGATACCGTGATGCACGCCGACCACATCATCGTGCTGGAAAATGGCCGTATTGTTGAACAGGGCACCCATCCTCGACTGATCGCGCAAGAGGGCCGCTATGCACGCCTGTGGGCGTCGGGCGGTTACAAACAGACCCGCGAACAGGCGCTGCCGACATGCTGAAAACCTTTATCGAACTGTTGGGCGATGACGGGCAGGTCTTCCGTCGCTATGTCGGGAAAGTGATGTTCTACGGTGCGCTGTGCGGGCTGACCCTCGCCGCCCTGGTGCCGGTACTCACCGACATGCTCAACGGTGATCTGGCCGAAGCGGCGTTGTGGCTGGTGGTGTTCCTGGCGGCGGTGGCGACGTGTTGGGCCACGCGACGCGAGGTTGAAAAGGCTGGCGTCGCGGTGGGTGTGGCGGTGCTGCAAGGCGGGCGCCAGCGCATCGGCGACCATGTGGCCGAACTGCCTGTCGGCTGGTTCACGCCTGATAACACGGCGCGGCTCAACCAGGTGGTGACCCAGGGCATGATGGCCGTGGCCCAGCTGCCGGCCCATGTATTTACTCCGGTGCTCAGCGGCGTGGTGACGCCATTGGTGCTGGTACTGGCGTTGTTTGTGCTGCACTGGAAAATGGGCCTGATCGCCTTGCTGGCGTTGCCGATTCTCGGCGGCGCGTTCTGGCTCAGCGCCCGCCTTGGGCGGCGCGCCGACCGGGCGTTCCAGCGCAGCTCGGCCGACACCAGCCAGCGCATGCTGGAGTTCGCCCAGTCGCAGTCGGTGTTGCGTGCGTTCAGTGGCGGCGGCAGCTCGGTGTTCCTGCAACGGGCGATCGAGCAGCAGCACGTGAACGGGGCGCGCCTGATCCTGCTATCCGCCACCTCGATTCTGCTGAACATGTGGCTGGTGCAGGTGGTGTTCGCGGCCTTGTTGATCGCCGCAGCGCTTTGGCTTGACGCTTACCTGGGAAATGCCTTGCACGTGGGCTCGGTGATTGCGGTGATGGTGTCGCTGTTGCTGGTCAGCCGCTTCATCGACCCGTTGCTGGAGGTGGCCGGCTATGGCGAAACGTTGCGCGGTGCCGGGGTGCAGCTTGAGGCGGTGCGCGAGATATTGGCCGCGTCGGCCCTGAAGGTGCCGAGCGCGCCGCAATCTCCACGGGATGCCTCGGTGGAATTGTTCGATGTGAGCTTTCGCCACGCGGCCGGTTCGCGGGACGTGCTGCGCGGGGTGAACCTGCGTATTGAGCCCGGCAGCATGACCGCGCTGGTGGGGGCTTCCGGTTCGGGCAAGACCACGCTATTGCGATTGGTCGCGCGGTTTTTCGAGGTCAGCCAGGGCCAGGTGTGTATCGGTGGCGTGGACGTGCGACAGATGTCCGGCGAGCAGCTCAACGCGCAAATCAGCCAGATCTTCCAGGACACGTACCTGTTCCAGGGCAGCGTCGCCGACAACATTCGCCTCGGCAAACCCGACGCCAGCGACGCGCAAGTACTGGAGGCCGCGCGGCAGGCCGGTGTGCAGGCGATTATCGAGCGCCTGCCCATGGGCCTGTCGACCACGGTGGGTGAGGGCGGGGCACGCCTGTCCGGTGGCGAGCGCCAGCGTGTCGCGATCGCCCGGGCGTTGATCAAGGGCGCGCCGATCCTGCTGGTGGACGAAGCCACGGCAGCACTGGACGCCGAGAACCAGGCGGTCATCGCCGAAACCCTGGCACGCTTGCGCGGCACATGCACGCTGATCGTGATCGCGCATCAGTTGTCGACGGTGGTGATGGCCGACCAGATCGTGGTGCTCGATGAAGGCCGGATCGTGGAGCAGGGCACGCCTGAGCAATTGACCGCAAGGCAAGGGCGCTATGCCCGGTTCCTCGCGCAGCGGCGAGCATCGAAAGGCTGGCGTATCGCTTAGTGGACCCGCCAGGCAGGCGGGTCCGAAGGGCAGGTCAGAGCTTCGGCAGTTGCCCGATGCGGCCCATCATTTCGGTGACGATCTGCAGGTCCAGCAGGAACTGGTCGACGGTCTTGAACTCGTTGTCGGTATGGCCGGTGTACTTGACCTCCGGCCGTGCCAGGCCGAATTGCACGCCGTTGGGCAGCTCATGCACCGAGGTAGCGCCGGCAGACGTGCCGTACTTGTGCTCCATGCCCAGGTTCTCGCTGGCCACCGCCAACAGCGCCTTGACCCACTCGCCCTCAGGGTTGCGGTACATCGGCTCGGCGATCGAGTAATCGAAGGTCACAGCCACGTGGTTTTTCTTGGTCCAGGCGCTCAGCTTGTCGGCGATTTCGGCCTTGAGCGCTTCCGGTGACTTGCCCTTTGGCACCCGCAGGTTGACCGCCAGCTTGAAGGTAGTGTCATCTTCGCCCACATAGGTCAGCGAGGTAGTCAGCGGGCCCATGAACGCATCGGAGAAGCCCACGCCCAGCTTGGCGCCCAGGTAATCCAGGCCCCAGTTGTTGGCGGCGTAGTGCGCGGCGTCGGTGAACTGGTTGTGCTTGAGCGCGACCTTGCCGTCGAGGCTGTTGAGGAAGTCGAGGACCCTGGCTACCGGGTTCACCCCGGATTCCGGTTCGGAGGAGTGGGCGGACACGCCAGTGACGGTCAACTGAACGTCCTTGCCGACGACCTTGGCCGCCACTTCAAAGTCGCCGCCATTGCGCTTGGCGTACTCGCTGCCGGCCTTTTGCAGGCTGGCGGCCAGTTCGGCAGGCTTGTCGCTGAGCAATGTCACCACCGACGCCGACGGAATCTGGTTGGTGGCCTTGCCGCCGGTCATCGAGATGATTTCTGCGCCTTTGCCTTCAGCCTTGCGCTTGGGGAACTTGGCCATGACCGTGCCGTAGCCTTTCTCGGCGATCACCACCGGGTAGCCGCCGTCCAGCGCCAGGTTGTAGTTGGGCGTTGGGTTGTGCTCGAAGTAGTACGGGATCGCGTCGCCGGAGGTTTCCTCGGTGGTGTCCACCAGCAGCTTGAAATTGCGCGCCAGCGGCAGCTTCTCTTCCTTGATCACCTTCATCGCGTACATCGCCACCACGATGCCGTTCTTGTCATCCTCGGTGCCGCGACCATACATCCGGTCGCCGATCAGCGTGACCTTGAATGGGTCGAGCTTGGTGCCGTCCTTGAGCACCCAGTTTTCCGGGGTTACCGGTACCACGTCCGCGTGAGCGTGGATGCCGACCACTTCATCGCCGCTGCCTTCCAGGGAAATCTCGTAGACGCGGTTGTCGATGTTGCGGAAGTTCAGGTTGAACGACTCGGCCAGGCTCTTGATCTTGGCGGCGATCTTGATGAACTCGGGATTGTCGTGCTGGGCCACGCCGGCGACCTGGAAGGTCGGGATCTCCACCAGCTCACGCAGGGTTTCAGTGGCGGCCGCACCGTACTTCACCCGTGCATAGAGGCCCAGCAGGCGATGGATTTCATTCTGCTGGTCGGCGCTCAGGTCCTTGTTGTCGAGAAAGGCACTGATGGCCGGGCCGAGGTTGTCGCTCTTGGCCACGTCATTCTTGGCCAGGCTGGCGAGGAACTGCCGGAAATCCTTGACCGAGGCATCGCTGAAGGTCTTCAGGATGACGGCGTTCTGTTGTGGGGTGAGGTTGGCTTGAGCTTGGGTGGTGAACACCGAAAGGCTGGCGGCCATCAGGGTGGCTACGGCCAGTTGCTTGAGGGAAAAATCCATTGCTGGGGGCATTCCTTTGCAGGGAGTGAGTGAGAAATGTCTGATCGAAAGGTCAGAAACAATTTCACACACTACCATCGGGAGGCAGGGGTAGGGGAGTGTCTGAGTGGGAAATTTCCCATAGAAATGCACAGCAACCCATTGAACGGAAAGCTACGGTAGGGTTCTCCTATCAGGGTGTTAATTGTGCAAAGGAGTGAGATTGATGATGCTTTCAGAGCGTTACCGCGGCAGCCTGCTTGGCCTGGCGTGCGGTGATGCAGTAGGGACTACTGTTGAGTTCATGCGCCGTGGTTCGTTTGCCCCTGTCATCGATATGGTTGGTGGTGGGCCCTTTCAACTGTTACCGGGCCAGTGGACGGATGACACGTCCATGGCGCTTTGTCTGGCCGAAAGCCTGCTGCGCAAGAATGGTTTTGACGCTGCCGATCAGATGGGCCGTTATCTGAACTGGTGGAAGTGGGGCTACCTTAGCTCGACGGGGGAATGTTTCGATATTGGCACGACGGTTCGTGAGGCATTGGCGGAGTATCAGTACTCCGGTGACCCGTTCGCGGGCTCCACCGATCCTTACTCAGCGGGTAACGGGTCGATGATGCGCCTGGCGCCGGTGGTGCTGTTCTATTTTCCGGATGCCGAGCGCCTGCGTGAGTTTACCGTCGACAGTTCCCGCACGACCCATGGCGCGATGGAGGCGATTGAATGTTGCCTCGTGCTGGCTGAGTGTATTGCGAATGCGCTGCGGGGGGATTCGAAACCGCAGGTATTGCAGGTCGGCTACCTGGAGTTGAGCGAATCCAAAGTTGCGGACATTGCTGATGGGCACTACCTCGACAAGGCGCGCAGTGACATCGTGGGTTCTGGCTACGCAGTGGCTTCGCTTGAAGCGGCGCTATGGTGTTTTCATCACACCAACAGCTTTGCCGAGGCTGTGTTGGCTGCCGCAAACCTGGGGGATGACGCCGACACTACCGCAGCGATCGTGGGTCAGTTGGCGGGCGCGTATTACGGCGTGCAGGGCATTCCGTCCGAGTGGTTGGGCAAGTTGTGGCAGTGTGAAGATATTCAAGAAACTGCTGACGCGTTGTATCAGGCGGCGCAACTCCAGGCAGCCGCACTTTAACTCAGTGTCTGCTAATCTGCGCTCGTTGAATCTCGACCGCCACCCGTGGACCTCTCAATGACATCGCCATCCGATCAAAACCTTGAACCCCAATCCGTCTGCAGCCCGATCACCAGCAGCGCCATTTTCATGGTCGCGACCCTGGCGCCTGGCAGTGACTCGGCTGAGGCGGTGCGCAGCTGGTGCGCCGATATCGCCGGCCTGGTGCGCTCGGTCGGCAAGCGTGTACCGGCGGGCAACCTGACGTGTGTCGCAGGGTTTGGCTCCAAGGCGTGGGACGCGCTGTTCGGGGGGCCGCGGCCAGCAGCGTTGCATCCGTTCAAGGAAGTGGGCGTGGCCGGGCGCCTGGCGCCGGCCACGCCGGGGGATATCCTGCTGCACATTCGTGCCGAGCAGATGGACCTGTGCTTCGAATTGGCCACCCAGTTGATGGCGGCGCTGGGGGATGCGGTGACGGTGGTGGACGAGGTCCAGGGTTTCCGCTATTTCGACATGCGCAGCATCATCGGTTTTGTCGACGGCACCGAGAACCCGGTCGGGCGCAAGGCGGTGGGTTTCACCATCGTCGGTGATGAGGATCCGGCGTTCAGCGGCGGCAGCTATGTAATGGTGCAGAAGTACCTGCACAACATGCAGGCCTGGAATGAATTGTCGGTGGAGGCGCAGGAGCGGGTGATCGGGCGCACCAAGCTGTCGGACATCGAGCTCGACGATGCGACCAAGCCGAGCAATTCCCACAGTGCATTGACCACCATCACCAAGGACGGCGAGGAGGTGAAAATCCTGCGGGACAACATGCCCTTTGGCCGGCCGGGCGCGGGGGAATTCGGGACGTACTTTATCGGCTACGCGCGCTCGCCAGAGCCTTTGGAGTTGATGCTGGAGAACATGTTTGTCGGCCGACCGGTCGGCAACTATGACCGCCTGCTGGACTTCAGCACGGCGGTCACCGGGGGCCTGTTCTTCATACCGTCAGCGGATTTGCTCGAAGAACTGGCCGACCGCGCGCCTTAGGCCAACAACCCGGTGCTCACCGCCACAATCAGGAACACCCCGAGCACCGCGCGGTAGATCACGAACGGCCAGGTGGAGAATCGCTCCAGGAACTTCATCAGGCCCCAGATCGCGAAGAACGCCGACACACTGGCGACCACCAGCCCGAAGATCAGGTGCGGCCAGGCGTGGGCGGGCAGGTCGGCGTGGAACAATACCCACAGCTCTTTCAGCCCCGCGAGGGCGATCGCCGGCAAGCCCAGCAGGAACGAAAACCGCGCCGCTTCTTCACGCTTGAAGTTGAGGAACAGTGCGGCGGTCAGGGTCGAGCCCGAGCGGGAAACCCCTGGAATCAGCGCGCCGATCTGCGCAATGCCGACAATCAGCGCATCCCGCAGGCGCATTTCGCCCACCGTGCGCTTATGCCTCGCGCTGAGTTCAGCCGCCGCCAGCAGCACCGCCATCACCAGGCAGGAAATCCCGATCACCATCAGCCCGCGCAGCGGCGAGTTGCAGGAGTTGAGGGTCGACGACAAGGCTATCCCGGCAATCCCGATCGGAATCGTCGCCAGCACAATGGCCACCGCCAGCTTGAACCACTGGTTGTTGTAGTCACCCTGGCGCATCGCAGTGATGCTGCCGACCGTGACCTGGCGTACATCCTTCCAGAAGTAACTGACCACTGCTGCCAGGGCGGCCAACTGCATGGCTGCGGAAAACGCCGAGCCGGGATCCGGCCAGCCGAGCAGGGCGGGCACGATGCGCATGTGGGCGGTGGAAGACACGGGCAACAATTCGGTGATGCCCTGAATGATGCCCAGGATGCCTATTTGCAGGTAATCCAGGGACGCAAAGCCGACATCGAGGCCGCTGGTGCAGACGTTTGTCAAAGTACTTATCCTGAAAGCAAGGGGAGGGAAGTGACGCGGAGTTTAGTCTAACTTTGTAACGATTTTGTCGTTGACACGAGAAAAGCGCGATCGGTTCAGCAAGCAGAAAGCTTGGCCGGTGTATTGGCATTGCAGGTGGCTTTGTTGACAATGGCGGCCTGTTTTTTTGCCGAGATGCCCATGCCTGCAATCCCCGATACCACCGTCGAACTGATCGAGACCGGCCCGGAACACGCCACGTTGATCGCCAACCTTTACCAGTTCTACGCCTACGAGTCCTCGGACTGGGAACAGGAAGATGTCGAGGTGGACGGTCGCTTCTACATCCATGAGGAGCACCTGGCCCGCTACTGGGAAGACCCGAAGTGGAGTGCCAACCTGCTGCTGGTCGACGGTTTCATCGCCGGCTTCCTGCTGATCGAAGGCAGCGAGCTGCCGGGGATCGATGCGCTGGAACTGGCGGACCTGTTCATCTTGAAACGCTATCGCCGCAAAGGCATTGGCCGCGCCATCGCCACTCAGGTGTTGAGCAGCGGCGAGGCGAACTGGCTGGTGCGTTTCTATGATCAGGATGAAGTGAGCCAGGCGTTCTGGCGCACGGTGTTGGATAACCTGCCGCGTCCGGTGCAGGCCATCGAGCTGGACGATGAGCCGAACCTGCTGAGCTTCCTGGTGACGCGGGCGGCGCTGCACTGAGGCATCAGCTAAACGCTGCGCCAGCCCCTGCACTGAACAATGCCGCCTGCATCGCCTGTGGCGGCTGGCCGAACGCCCGCAGGAACGCCTGGCGCATGCGCTCGCGATCACCGAACCCGGTCTCGCGGGCGACCACTTCCACCGGGTGCCGACTGGTTTCCATCATTGCCCGGGCGGCTTCCACCCGCAGGGATTCGATGGCCTTGGCCGGGGTTTGCCCGGTCTCCTCGCGAAACACCCGGCTGAACTGGCGTGGGCTGAGCCGCGCCACGGCCGCCAGGGCCTCGACCGAAAGGTCGTGGGTCAGGTTCTCCCGGGCGTAGGCCAGGGCCAACTGCACACGGTCGGACTTGGGGTCGAGTTCCAGCAACGCCGATAGCTGCGACTGTTCGCTGCCACGGCGCTGGGCAATCACCAGCTTGCGCGCGATGCGGCGGGCGAGGTCGCTGCCCAGGTCGTTCTCCACCATCGCCAGCGCCAGGTCCACCCCGGCGCTCATGCCGGCACCGGTCCAGATCTGGCCGTCGACCACGAACAGCTTGTCTTCCTCCAGGCGAATCTGCGGGTAGCGCTTGGCAAAGGCCGGTGCGTGCAGCCAGTGGGTGGTGGCGCGCTTGCCTTCGAGCAATCCCGCCTCGGCCAGCACGAAGATGCCCATGCACAACGAAGCAATCCGCCGCGACTGTTTGGACGCCGCCTGGACCAGCCTCGGCAGGCTGGCGTCAGGCAGTTGGAACTCCAGGTAACCGCTGACGATCAATGTGTCATAGCCCTCGGGCCGGATCGGCGTGCTGTTCACCGAGAAGCCCTGGGACGTCATGATCGGGCCGCCACTTTCCGACACCAGGTGAAACTCATAAGCCTGCTCGCCACGCAGCAGATTCGCGCACTCGAACACCGAGCCCAGGCTGAGGCTCAAGGATTGAAAGTTCGGGTACACCATCAGCGCAATGCTGTGCATCTCATCTCTCCAGGGGGCGCGGAGCGGTGATTGTCGGCGTGTGCCAGGGAAACGGCAACCGCCTTGGCGCAATGTCCGGAATCCTTGCGGACATGACATTGTGCGGTTTTGGCCCGGCTCCTAAGCTTGATTCCATTCCAACCCACATCACCCCGAGGCACTGGCACATGAAAGTATTGATGGTTTTGACTTCTCACGACCAGCTTGGCAACACCGGCCGCAAGACCGGGTTCTGGCTCGAAGAATTTGCTGCTCCCTACTACGCGTTCAAGGACGCCGGGGCCGACGTGACCCTGGCTTCGCCGGCCGGTGGGCAACCGCCCCTGGACCCGGTCAGCGACCTGCCGGATTCGCAAACTGACCAGACCCGCCGCTTCGCCAGCGACCCGGCGGCGCAACAGGCCCTGGCCACCACCGTGAAGCTGGAGTCGGTCAACGCCGGCGACTTCGACACCGTGTTCTACCCAGGCGGCCACGGCCCGCTGTGGGACCTGGCAGAGTCGAAAACCTCCATCGCCCTGATCGAAGCCTTCGAGCGTGCGGGCAAGCCGATTGGCTTTGTGTGCCACGCCCCGGGTGCCTTGCGTCACGTCAAGGCGGTCAACGGCGAGCCGCTGGTCAAGGGCCGACGCGTCACCGGCTTCTCCAACTCTGAAGAAGCAGCGGTTGGCCTGACCGACGTGGTGCCGTTCCTGATCGAGGATGATTTCAAGGCACTGGGCGGCACGTATGAGAAGGGTGCCGATTGGCAGTCCTTTGTGATTGAAGATGGCCTGCTGGTCACCGGGCAGAATCCTGCCAGTTCCAGTGACGTTGCCAAAGCGCTGTTGAAGCTGACCGCGTAACCCGCTGAATCCCCCCAAAAGTACGTTGTTGGCGGCTCCCCTGAGCGGGAGCCGGCAGCTTCTGCTTGTCTGAAATTTGAATCCGGAACTGTCCCCCATGAGCAACAGCGCTTTAGGTACCCCGATCAAACTGGGGCACCACACCCTGAAAAACCGCATCGTCCTGCCGCCGCTTACCCGCCAGCGAAGTGCCCAGCCCGGTGATATCGCCACGGACTTGATGGCGCTTTATTACCGCCAGCGTGCTACCGCCGGCTTCATGGTCAGCGAGGGCACGCAAATCGAGCCTCGCGGCCAGGGTTACGCCTGGACCCCGGGCATCTATACACCGGAGCAGATTGACGGCTGGCGTACCGTGACCGATGCCGTGCATGCCGAAGGCGGCGTGATCTTCGCCCAGCTTTGGCATGTGGGCCGCGTGTCCCATCACGAACTGCAGCCCGACGGCGCAGCACCCGTTGCGCCGTCGGCGATCCAGCCGCAGCAAGCCAAGGCATTCGTTGCAACCGGGCCCGGCACCGGTAAGTTGGTGCAGCCACCCGAGCCGCGCGCCCTGGCTACCGTCGAGGTCAAGGAGTTGGTGGGGCTTTACGCCCAGGCTGCAAAAAATGCATTGGCCGCAGGCTTCGATGGCGTGGAAATTCATTCGGCCAACGGCTACCTGGTCAACCAGTTCATCTCGGCGCATTCCAACCAGCGCGACGATGAATACGGTGGCTCACTGCACAATCGCCTGCGGTTCCTGCGGGAAATCGTCGAGGCGGTGGCCGAAGTAGTCGGCCCGCAGCGCCTGGGTGTGCGCTTTGCGCCGTTGTTCAGCGGCACTGACCAGGACCGGGTCTACATCGGCCTCGTCGAGGAAGACCCGCATCACACCTACATCGAGGCGATCAAGGTGCTTGAGGCGGCCGGCATCGCCTACGTGTCGATTGCCGAGGCCGACTGGGACAATGCCCCCGAGTTGCCCGAGTCGTTCCGCCAGGCGGTGCGTGACACCTTCAGCGGCCGGATCATCTACGCCGGCCGCTACACCGCAGAGCGCGGCGTGCGGTTGGTAGAGGCGGGGCTGGCAGACCTGATCGCGTTTGGCCGGCCGTACATTGCCAATCCCGACTTGCCCCAACGCCTGCTCAACGGTTGGCCGCTGAACCCGTTGAACGCGGACGGCCTGTATGGCGGCACCGAGGTGGGCTTCACCGATTACCCGGTGTATGCCGGGTAGGCACGGGCTACTCGATCGGGTATTTGCCGAATGCCGGGTGCTGCTCGGCGAGGGCCGCGTGGCGTTGCAAGTGGGGAAACGCATCGGCCTTCACGACGTCGGCTATCTTCAGCTGGGTGAAGGACCAGGCGACCGCCACCGTCAGGCTCGCCTGGGTCAGCGGCAAGTCGCTGTCGCGCTCGGCCACCCGCGCCTCCAATAATGCATAGGCCGCCAGCAGTTGCCCGGTCACGCGGTCGATCCACGGCTGATGCAGTTTTTCGGCGGGCCGCAGGTGATGTTCGTAGACGATCTGCACGGTCTTTTCGCACGCTGCCAGCGCCAGGCCGATCACTTGCAGATCCCTGGCAAGCGCTGGGGCTGACGGGGGCAGCAATCGGCTGCCGGCCGGCGCCAGGGCTTCCAGGTACTCGAGGATCAAGCCGGAATCCATCAGCACCGTGCCGTCGTCGAGCACCAGCGTCGGTGCCTTGACTACCGGGTTGATCCCGGAAAACTCATCGAAGGTGCTGAACACCGACAATGCCTGGTGTTCGAACGCGACGCCGTACAGTTCCAGGGAAATGGCCACGCGGCGCACGTAGGGCGAGTCCAGCATGCCGACCAGTTTCATGAAGCCTCCATTAACCGCAGTGTTTTGTTCTGATGACGTTATAAACCGTTTTTCCGCATGTTTATCAATCCACCCGCAACACAATCTTGCCGATATGGTCGCCACCTTCCATGCGCGCATGGGCCTTCGCGGCGTCGGTGTAGGCATACACCTCATCGATCATCGGCAGGCAACGCCCGGCCGACAGCACCGGCCACACGTGTTCGCGCAGTTGTGCGGCAATCGCGGCTTTTTCTTCCCGGGTGCGTGAGCGCAACAACGAGCCGGTAACGATCGCGCGTTTGCCGAGGATCGCCAGCAGGTCGATGTCCTTGGCGCGTGCGCCGCCGAGGAAGCCCAGCATCACCAGGCGACCTTCCATGGCCAGGGCGCTGATGTTGTCGTTCAGGTAGGAGCCACCCATGATGTCGAGGACCACATTGACACCCTTGCCCGCGGTCTTGTCAGCGATGACCTCGGCGAAATTCTGTTCCCGGTAGTTGATCGGCTCGGCTCCCAGCTCGCGGATGGCGGCGCATTTTTCCACGCTGCCGGCGGTGGCGAACGCTTCGATACCGAACTCGCGGCAGAGCATCAGCGCGGTGGTGCCGATGCCGCTGGTGCCGCCATGGATCAACACGCGCTGGCCTTTATGCGCACCGCCGATGCCGAACAGGTTGGCCCATACGGTGAAGAAGGTTTCCGGGATCGCTGCCGCCTGAATCCAGTCCAGGCCATCGGGAACCGGCAAGGTCTGGCTGGCGGGCACTGCGCAGTACTGCGCATAACCGCCGCCATTGGTCAGGGCGCACACCTTGTCGCCCAGCGCGTACTCGCTGACGCCTTCGCCCAGCGCGACCACCACACCGGCCACTTCCAGCCCGGGAATCGGGCTCATGCCGGGTTTCATCGGATACGTGCCGGCGCGTTGCAGGGCGTCCGGGCGATTGACGCCGGCGGCGTGCACGCGGATCAGCACTTCGCCGGGGCCGGCGACAGGTACCGGCTCCTGGCGTGGTTGCAGGACTTCGGGGCCGCCGGGGCTGGTGATTTCGATCAGGGTCATTTCGTGGGGCAGAGTCATTTGAGCGCACCTGTAGCAATGAACGTGTGGGTTGGGACCGCGCCCGTTACCGAGCGGTTCAGCCTGCTGGCGATCCTTGGTATTTTCTCTGGTGCCCAGCATAGCCGTGATGAGTGATGCAATAATGCTGCGATTACACGTCACGCTGATGCAAAAATGCATCGAAGGGGAAAGCCATGAATTGGGACGATGCGCGGGTGTTCCTCGCGGTCTGCCGCGAGTCCACACTGCGCGGGGCCGCGCGGGTGCTGGGGGTGGATCAGGCCACCGTGGGGCGACGGGTCAATGCCCTGGAAAAGTCCCTGAACGCAACGTTGTTCCTGCGCACCTCCGAGGGCTATGCGCTGACCGCCGTGGGTGAGGCCGCGTTGCAATCGGTGGAGAACATGGAGCGCTCGGCCCTTGACCTGGAGCGTCAGGTCCTGGGCCTGGACGACCGCCTGACCGGCACCGTACGGGTGACCACCACAGATTCCCTGGCCATCGACTTCCTGATTCCGGCCATTGCCCGGCTGCACGATGCGCACCCTGACGTGCGCGTGCAGATGGACGCTTCGACCCAGTTGCTTAACCTGGCCAAACGCGAAGCCGATATCGCGGTGCGCAATACCCGCCCGGACAACCCCGACCTGATCGCCCGGCGCATCGCCCGCTGGCCGGTGGGGCTGTTTGCCTCGCAGGCGTATATCGATCGGCACGGCGCACCCGAACCGGGCAGCCTGTTCGAAGGACACGACCTGGTGGTGTACCAGCCGCACCTGCAAAGCCAGAAGGACCTGACCCTGGTCAGCGAGCCGCTGGGACGCGGACGTATTGTTGCGGCCTTGAGTTCAAGCCTGTTGGTACGCCGCTCCATCGCCGCAGGGGTCGGTATCGGTGAGGTTCCGATAGTTTCCGGCGAACGCGACGGTCTGGTGCGGCTGTGGCCGGACCGTACGCGGCCGTTGCCCTACGATGTGTGGCTGGTGACCCATGCCGACCTGCGGCACACCGCCCGGGTGCGGGTGGTGATCGACGAGATCGTCGCGGGGTTTGCCGGCACAGGGGAATAGTACGACTGCCTGAAAAGGCCGGGTGTCAGCCCGGCCAGAAATAAGCCGTCGCAGGAGAACGCAATCGGCTCAGCGTTGCAGGAAGGCCAGAAGATCTTCGTTCAAGGCTTGCTGGTGGGTCACCGCAAAACCATGGGGGGCATCCTTGTACACCTTCAACTGCGCGCCTTTGATCATCTGCGCGGCGACCTTGCCGGTCGTTTCGAACGGCACGATCTGGTCGCCATCACCGTGGATAACCAGGGTCGGCACGTCGATCCTGGCCATGTCCGGGCGGAAGTCGGTTTCCGAGAACGCGGTGACGCAATCCACCGTCGCCTTGAGCGAGGCGAGCAGGGCGATGTTCAGTGTTTGAGTCAATACACCGCTGGAGACCTGTTGGCCCTTGTTGATGCCATAGAACGGCGTATTGAAGTCTGCCAGGAACTGCGCGCGATCCTTCAGCAGCGCGGCCTTGAACCCGTCAAACGCTGCCATCTCGACACCTTGCGGGTAATCCGGCTTTTGCCCGAACAGCGGCGTCACCGCCCCCAGCAACACCAGCCCGGCCACGCGCGCGCTGCCATGGCGGGCGATATAGCGGCTGACATCGCCGCCGCCCATGGAGAAGCCCACCAGGGTCACGTCCTGCAGATCCAGATGGTTGATCAACTGGGCGATATCGTCGGCAAAGGTGTCGTAGTCGTTACCGGTCCAGGGCTGGTCCGAGCGGCCAAAACCACGGCGGTCGAACGCGATGGTGCGGTAGCCGCGGCTGCTCAGGTACTCCATCTGGTATTCCCACATATCGGCATCCAGCGGCCAGCCGTGGCTGAACAGCACCGGTTTGCCGGTGCCCCAGTCCTTGTAGTAGAGCTCGGTACCGTCTTGTGTGCGTAGGGTGCTCATGGCAAAACTCCTTGGGTGAGAGGGCAGCCAATACTATAGGCGCAGAATCTCACGAGGGACTTGTATGCCTGTGCTCGGTTGAACGGTTCAGCGTCTATGCTGGTCAACTGCTTTCTACCGTCTGAACAAACAGGTGAACGAAATGGCCAAGACTTACAGCTACGCCGCTCGTGACTCCAAGGATTCCCTCAAACCCTTCACGTTCGAACGTCGCGCCCCCGGGGCCGATGATGTGCAGATCGACATCCTCTATTGCGGCGTCTGCCACTCGGACCTGCACACCGTACGCAACGAATGGAAAAACACCCTGTACCCGTCGGTACCGGGCCATGAAATCGTTGGCCGAGTGACCGCCGTGGGCGCCAATGTCAGCAAGTTCAAGGTGGGCGATTTGGCCGGTGTCGGCTGCATGGTCGACAGCTGCCAGCACTGCGAATCCTGCGCCGAGGGCGAGGAGCAGTATTGCGAAAACGGCTTCACCGGCACCTACAACGGCCCGGCTTTTGGCGGCGAAAACACCTTCGGCGGCTACTCGGACAATATCGTGGTCAAGGAGAAGTTCGTCCTGCGCATCTCTCACGACGAGAGCAACCTGGCGGCGGTCGCGCCGCTGCTGTGTGCAGGCATCACCACCTACTCACCGCTGCACCACTGGAACGTCGGGCCGGGCAAGCGCGTCGGCGTTGTCGGCCTCGGTGGCCTGGGCCATATGGCGGTGAAAATCGCTCATGCCATGGGCGCCTACGTGGTGCTGTTCACCACCTCGCCGAACAAGCGCGAAGACGGCCTGCGCCTGGGCGCCGACGAAGTGGTGGTGTCGAAGAACCCGGATGAAATGGCCAAGGTTGCCAACTCCCTGGACTTCATCCTCAACACCGTGGCCGCGTCCCACAATCTCGACGCCTTCCTCAACCTGCTCAAGCGCGACGGCACCATGACCCTGGTGGGCGCCCCGGATAGCCCGCACCCGTCACCGACCGTGTTCAACCTGATTTTCAAGCGTCGCAGCCTGGCCGGGTCGTTGATCGGTGGCATCCAGGAAACCCAGGACATGCTGGATTTCTGCGCCAGGCACGGGATTGTCTCGGACATCGAGATGATCGACATCCAGGGCATCAATGACGCCTACGAGCGCATGCTCAAGGGGGATGTGAAGTATCGGTTCGTGATCGACATCGAGAGCCTGAAGAAAGAAAAACACGCGGCCTGATTGATCGCTGCAGATCCCCTGTGGGGGGCGAGCTTGTGTGGGAGCGGGCTTGCTCGCGAAGGCGGTGTGTCAGTCGCTCAATAGGCTGGCTGAACCACCGCTTTCGCGAGCAAGCCCGCTCCCACCCAAGCCCGCTCCCACATTTTGATCTTCGCCGGTTTCTAGGCCGACAGGTGCTCATACAAAATCGTCGCACCCACCAGCATCAACACCACGCCGCCAACCATCTCGGCGCGCTTGCCGACCACAGTCCCCAACACCCGGCCAAGCATCATGCCGATGGTCACCATGGTCATCGTCGCCAAGCCGATCGCCGCAGCGGCCACCAGGATATTCACGTCGACAAACGCCAGGCCCACACCCACCGCCAAGGCATCGATGCTGGTGGCAAACGCGGTCACGGCAAGAATCATGAACGAGTGCTGGCTCGGTTTCTCTTCTTCTGGATCATCGGCCTTCAAGCCGTTGTAGATCATGTGCAGGCCCAGGGCTACCAGCAAGGTAAAGGCGATCCAGTGGTCCCAGTTTTGCACCCAGCGAGTGGCGGCCTGGCCGATAGCCCAGCCGATGATCGGCGTGATCGCTTCAATCACACCAAAGATCAGCCCGGCCCGCAGGGCTTCGGTCAAGCGTGGTTTGTGCAGGCTGGAACCTTTGCCGATGGCCGCCGCAAAGGCGTCCGTGGACATGGCAAGGGCGAGAAGAATCAGGGAAATGGGGTTCACGGTAAGGCTTCCAGTCGGGCTGTATGAGTCAACGACACAACCACACGCCCGACTTCAGGCATGGATGTGTCGCTGGTCTCACCAACCAAAATGGTGTTCGCACCACGGCATGTTGCCGAGAATGTTGATACGAACGCTTCGAGAATCCGAAGCAGGCTACTCCCCAACGAGGTGGCGGATCATAGCCGCGCAATCATGAAAATTTTGTTAAGGACGCCTCACGGATGTTCCAGGTGACAGCGCACCTGCTGACTCATCCCACCCGTCAACCGCTGCGGCCGCTCACAGCCTTGTGTACGCCTCGGGCAGCGGTCGAGAAAGAAACACCCACCCGGCAACACCCGGTTCCCCGGCAGCTCTGTCGGTGCACTGACATACGCATCGTCCAGCGCCACCCCCAGCTTGGGCACCGCTTCCAGCAACAGCTGGGTATACGGATGCTTCGGCTGCTCCAGCACTTGCTCGGCACACCCCAGTTCCACGATCTGCCCCAGGTACATCACCGCCACCCGGTCGGCCATGTGCCGCACCACCGAAACGTTGTGGGAGATCAGGATGTAGGTCAGCCCCAGCCGCCGTTGCAGCTCGGCCAGCAGGTTGAGGATTTGCGCCTGCACCGAGATATCCAGGGCCGAGGTCGGCTCGTCCAGCACCAGGATGCTCGGGTTGGACGCCAGCGCGCGGGCGATGGCGATCCGTTGGCGCTGGCCACCGGAAAACTGGTGCGGGTAACGGTCCAGGTATTCGGCACGAATGCCTACTTGCGCGGCGACCTTGGCCGCGATGGTGCGCATTTCACTCTTGGGCGTGTCGCCAAGGGCGAACAGCGGCTCCGTGATGATTTTCCAGATGGGCAGGCGCGGGTCCAGGGACGATTGCGGGTCCTGGAATACGATCTGCACATGCCGGTGGCGTTCCCGGGCACTTTCGTAGACCCAGTCCACTTCACCGTCACTGGGCTTGACCAGGCCCATCAGCAATTGGGCGAGGGTGCTTTTACCGCAGCCGGACTCGCCGACAATCCCCAGGGTTTCCCCACGGCGCACCTGCAAGTCGATGCCGTTGAGGGCGTGGGCATAACCGCGCGGGCGGCCCAGCCAGTCGGTTTTTACCGGGAACTTGACCCGTACATCCCGCAAAGCCAGCAGTGAATCTTGAGACACGGTCATTGCACCGACTCCCCGGCAGTCAGCCAGCACGCACTTTTGCGGGTGCCGGCAGGGTTGATCAGGTCCAGGCGCGGGCGCTCGATGCATTGGCTCATGGCCTGGGGGCAGCGTTCGCGAAAGGTGCAGCCTGAGGGCAGGGCGGCAAGGTTGGGCACCTGGCCGGGGATGGTCAGCAGGTCGTCGCCGGGTTTCACCTGTTCCGGCAAGCCGCTGAGTAGCCCTTGGGTGTAGGGATGGCGCGGGTCGCTCATCACCTGGGCGGTGGGGCCTTCTTCCACCACGGCGCCGGTGTACATCACATACACCCGGTCGCAGAACTGCGAGACCACAGCCATGTCGTGGGTGATCAGCAGGATCGCGGTGCCGCGTTCCCGGGCTTTTTCCCGCAGCAGCAACAGCACCTGGCGTTGCACGGTGACGTCGAGGGCAGTGGTGGGCTCGTCGGCGATCAGCAACTGAGGGTCGCAGGAAAATGCCAGGGCGATCATCACCCGCTGGCGCATGCCGCCGGAGAGTTCGAAGGGGTAGCTGTCGAGCACTTGCTCGGGGTCGGCGATGTGCATGTCCCGCAGCAGGGCGATGGCCTTGGCACGGGCGGCGGCCTTGCTCAGGCGCTGGTGGTGGATGATCACATCGAGCATCTGCCGGCCAATGCGCCGGGTCGGGTTCAGCGCGGTCATCGGCTCCTGGAAGATCATCGCCGCGTCACGCCCGCGGATCTGCAGCAGCTCCTTCTCGCTGGCACCGAGCATGTCGCGGCCGAGCATCTGCAAGCTGCCGGCGGTGATCCGGTAACTGCGTTCCGGCAGCAGGCGCAGGCTGAGCATCGCGGTCACGGATTTGCCGGAGCCGGATTCACCCACTACGCCGACGACTTCGCCGGGGTTGACGTGCAACGACACGCCGTTGAGTGCCTGGACGTTGTTGCGGTAAGCCGGGAATTCCAGGCTCAGGTTGTCGATGGCAAGCACTGCCGGACTGGACATGGTCATTTCCCCTGTTGCCGTGGGTCGAGCAGGTCACGAACACCGTCACCCAGCAGGTTGAAGCCGGTCGCGGTGACCAGGATCGCCAGCCCCGGAAAGGTCGAGTACCACCAGTTGTCGAGAATGAAATTGCGCCCGGTGGCAACCATCGCGCCCCATTCGGCGGTGGGCTGCTGTGCCCCCAGGCCGATGAAACCCAGGGCCGAGGCCATCAGGATCGCGCTGCCGATGTCCAGGCTCAGTTGCACCAGCAACGGCGGCATCGCATTGCGGCCCACGTGCCACGACACGATGTGCCAGCGCCCGGCGCCGAAGGTCTGGGACGCCTTGACGTAGCCCATCTGCCGAATGCTCAGGGCCTGGCCCCGGGCCAGGCGCACGTAGAACGGGATGCGCACCACGGTGATTGCCAGCATCGCGTTGAACAGGCTCGGGCCCAGTGCGGCGGCCAGGGCCATGATCAGCACCAGGGACGGCACCGACAGCATGATGTCCATCAGGCGCATGATCAGGCTGTCGAAACGCCCGCCGATGATCCCCGACAGGCAGCCCAGCAGCCCGCCCACCAGGCAGGACGAAAACGCCACGAAAAGGCCCACGCCCACCGACTGGCGGCTGCCGTACAGCACCCGGCTGAACAGGTCGCGGCCGACTTCATCGGTGCCGAACCAATGTTCGGCGGAGGGCTCGGCCAGGCGTTGGGCCAGGTTCAAGGCATTGGGGTCATGGCTCGCCAACCAGGGGGCGAAGGCCATGCAGATCAGCACGATCAAGGTGATGGTCAGGCCGGCGATGGTCAGCGGGCTGCGGCGTATTTGATAGCCCAGGTACTCCATTCGCGCACGCCAGGTGGGGCGCTGTTCCAGGGGCACCGGTACGGGCATGGTCAGGGGAGCGGTCATCTCAATTCACCTCGCCGATGCGCGGGTCGACCACCCGGTAGAGCAGGTCGATCAGCATGTTCAGCAGTACATAAATAAACGACACCAGGATCGCGAAGCCCATCACCGCCGGGAAGTCCAGGGACTGGATCGACTTCACCACATAGGCACCCATGCCCGGCCAGGCGAACACGGTTTCGGTCAGCACCGCGCCGTACAGCAGGTCGCCGAGGGTCAGGCCGAGCACGGTGATCGACGGGATCAGCGCGTTGGGCAAGGCGTGGCGCAGGATCACCGCCCAGCGCGACAGGCCGTAGGCGCGGGCGGTACGGATGTAGTCCTCGCCCAACTGGTCGAGCATCGCCGAACGAATCTGCCGGGCGACCACGCCGAGGTTGACGAAACCCAGGGTGACGGCGGGCAGGATCAGGTGTTCCAGGGCATTCAGGAACAGCGGGATATCGCCGGCCAGCAGCGAGTCGATCAGGTAGAAGCCGGTGATGGTGCGCGGTGGTTCCAGGCCTTCATCCAGCCGCCCGCTGCCGGGCAGCCAGCCGAGCTGGCCGTAGAACAACACGATCAGGCCCAGGCCGAGCCAGAAGGCCGGGGTGGAAATGCCCGTGACCGCCAGCGTTCGGGCGATCTGGTCGATGGCGCGGTTGTGATACACCGCTGACAGCACCCCCAGCGGTACGCCCACCAGTACCGAGAGCAGCAGGGCGGCCACCGCCAGTTCGAGGGTCGCGGGGAAGAACGCTTTCAGGTCTTCCAACACCGGGCGGCTGGTGCGGATCGAGGTGCCGAGGTCGCCGTGGAGCAGGTCGCTCATGTAGCGGCCGTATTGCTGGTACAGCGGCAGGTCGAGGCCCAGTTGATGGCGGATGTTCTCGACAATGGCGTCGCTGGCCCGGTCGCCGGCAATCAGGCGCGCCGGGTCACCCGGGATCAGGTGGGAGATGCAAAAGGTGATCAGCGAAACGCCGACGACGACCAGGATCAGGCCGAACAGGCGTTTGCGCAACATATTCAGGAAGGCCATGAGGGCTCCTCGGTAACGCGAGACATTTGGATCAGGAATACAGCCTGGAAAACACAGCAGGTCCAGTGTGGGAGCGGGCTTGCTCGCGAATACGATGGGTCAGTCATACATCGGGTAACTGATACACCGCTTTCGCGAGCAAGCCCGCTCCCACATTTGATCGCGTGTTACTTACTGATCTCAGCCACGTTGAACACCTGCTCCAGCATCGGATGGAACACATAACCCTTCACCGAATCACGCATCGGCAGGGTGTAGTTCTTCTGATAGAGGTAGGCGTATACGCTGTCCTTGAGCACGATCTTCTGGGCTTCCTGATACAGCTCAGTGCGCTTGGCCGTGTCGTTGTTGGCCGCCGCATCGCGAATCAGCTTGTCCACCACCGGGTTGCTGTAGAACGAACGGTTGCCCGGCAGGCCTTGCAGGGAGGAGTCGAACCAGAAGTTCATGTACATGTAGGGGTCGGAGAAGTCCGGTGCCCACGAGCCGATGGACACGTCGAAGTCACCCTTGCCCAGGCGCTCGCGCATGGTGGCGTTGGCCAGTTTTTCCATCTTCAGGTTGATCCCCAGCGGCGCCAGGCTGGCTTGCAGGGTCAGGCCGATGGATTCCCAGTCCGGGTCCTTGTCGGAGTACATGTAATTCAGGTTGGTGATTTTTTCCGGGAGTTTCTTCAGGTTCGCGCCCGCGCTGTCCAGGTCCTGTTTCATCAAGGGCAGGCTCGGGTCATTGGCCCACATGCCGGCGGGAATCGGCCCGTTCATCAACTTGGCCTGGCCCTTGAGGATGCCGTCGACAATGCCTTTGTAGTCCACTGCATCAACGATTGCCTGGCGCGCATTCTGGTTGTTCAGCGGGGCTTTCTGGTTGTTCAGGTACAGGTAGGTCACCCGCAGCGACGGGAACTCCTTGATCACCACGTCTTTCTTTTTGGCCAGGTTGGTGAGCTGGTCCTGGGGCATGTCTTCGGCGATGTCCAGGTCACCGCGTTCCAGTTGCAGGCGGCGTACCGAGGCTTCGCTGATGATCTTGATCACCACCTTGTTCAGCGCGGGCTTGGTGCCGGCGTAGTAGGTGTTGGGTTCCAGGGTCAGGCTCTGGCCTTTCTGCCAGGTGCTCAGGCGAAAGGCGCCGGAGCCGGCGGTGTGGGTGGAGAGGTAGGCGTTGACGTCGCCCTGTTTCACCACGTCCGGGTTGATGATGCCGGCGCCGTTATGGGCGAGGGTGTAAAGGAAGGGCGCGTAGGGCTTGGCCAGGGTGAAGCGCACGGTGAGCGGGTCGACCACGGTGACTTTCATGTCATCCGGGAACGCGCCTGACGGGCCTTGCTTGAGCTGCATCACGCGGTCGAAGGAGAACTTCACCGCATTGGCGTCGACCTCGGCGCCATCATCGAACTTGTTGCCGGGCTTGAGTTTGAAGTCCCATACCAGGCCGTCGGCCGAGGTGGTCCAGCTGTCGGCCAGGTCGCCCTTGACCTCGGTGCTGCCCTTGCCGTTTTCGACTTTGTAGGCCACCAGCTTCTGGTACGCCGGGTACGTCACCGCCCAATCGTTGTTGTCGATGGTCACGGCCGGGTCGAGGGTTTGCGGGTCGGCGGCCTTGCCGATCATCAGGGTGTCTTTGGGGGCGGCGGCACTTGCCGATTGCCACGCGCCCAGGCTCAGGGCGGCGCACAGCAGGGAGAGTGCGAGGGTCTTGCGGTTGCTTGGGGTCATGCCGGTTTCCTTGATTATTTAGAGGAAAAAGCGGGTTGGTTTATTTTTATGAAATCTATAACCGGGCAGTTGGAGCTAAAGGGTGCTGCTCATTATTGTGATGGTACGGTCCTTGTGATCAGTGTGACTCCTCAATTAATGGGAAAAGTTCGGCATCCGGCAATTCGTAATGCCACCACTCGGTGGCGATCGCCTTGAAGCCGGCGCCGAGCATGATGCCCAGCAACAGCAGGCGGTTGCGCTGCACCTGCGGCGGCAGGTCGGGGTAGAACTGGTGGGACTTGGGCTCCATGGCATCAAACGCCGTGCCCATGTCCAGGGGTGTGCCGTGTTCATCAATCAGTGTCAGGTCGACGGCCACGCCGCGGGTGTGGTGCGAGCCCAGGCGCGGGTCGCGCACGTAGTCCGGGTTGGGCAGGGCCTGCCACAACAGTTGCTGGGCGTAGGCCGGCCGATAGGCGTCGTAGATCAGCAGGGTCATGCCGGCCTGGCGTGCCAACAGGCTCGCCTTGCGCAGGCAGGCCGCCGCTTCGGCGTGCAGCAGGCAGCGGGCATTGCGGTAGATCACGGTGCCTGCCAGGTTGTCGGCACTGGCGTAGATCAGGTCGACCTGTACCGGGTATTCCGGTGGGGCGATTTCTACCAATGGGCTGGTTTTCACTCAAAGATTTCCTTTCCAGGGTCAGGATTCGAACTGGCCGAAGGCCTGTTGCAGGGCACGGTTTTTTGCCAGGCGTGCATCCAGTCGCTCGCCGTAGCGGTCAGCGACGGCAGACACCATCAGGTTGAACAGGCACGTCAGGGGCGCCATGGAGTCCCAGAACTGGCCGACATCGGTTTTCAGTTGCAGCAGGTCCAGGTCGTAGTCCCGGGCCCAGGGGCATTGCAAGTCAGTGATCAGCGCCAAGGGTAGACCCTGGGCGTTCGCGGTCTCGCAGAACGTGGGCGTGATGCTGGAATAGGCGCGGAAGTCCGCTGTGATGGCGTAGGGTTTTTCAAAGCCGGAGTTCAGGGTCTCGGCGTAGATCCCCGACAGGCCGTCGACGTAATAGACCTTGGGGCGAATGTATTCCAGGTGACTGTGGAACGCGTTGAGGATGCCCCGGGTGGACTGGATACCGAGGATGAACACGGCGTCTGCATCCACGATGTGCTGCACGATATCGGCGAAACCCTGGCTGCGGGCCAGGCCGTATACATGCTGAATGGCTTCGATCTCGCGGTTGAGGGAACGGTCGAGGGCGTCTTCCTGATCGTTCTCCTGGCGAAACGCACCCAGGCGGTCGGTGATCAGCCAGGAGGCTTGCGGGTCGCCGCGCAGGCCTTGCTTGACGTCATCGAGGTTGCGATAACCCAGGGTTCGCAAGAAACGCCCCACTGAAATCCCGGTGGTGCCGGCTTGCTGGGCGATGCTGTCGGCGGTTTCGAACGGCAGCTGTTGCAGGTTGCCCAGCAGGTAGGTCGCGATGCGCTTGCCGGTGGGCGTCAGCGTCGGGAACTGCTGTTCCAGCGTGCGCTGGAAGCTGTTTTTATCCATGACGTTTTCGCGCAGGCCGGTCATTGATGTTACTCATATTTCATGATTTTGATGTCTGTTAGAAACATAACATCGGCAATCGCGATAACACAATGGCTTTTTTTGCACTGGGCGGGCAGGGGGGGACAAGCGGCGATCAAGGCCGCTGGGGTTTCACCGAAGTACCGAACGTATTGCCCATGCGCACACTGGTGGCTGCGGGTGTAGAGAGCCCGATCTGGTTCGGCTTGCGTTTGTCGATGGGCACCCGTTGCGCTTGCTGGTTCTTTTGCGTGGCCTTGGCGGCGTCCGGGTTGTTGCTCATCTGCTGGCTCAGGCAGCCATAGTCCGGTGCCTTGTAGCCATCCACATTGACCTCGGTGCAGCCATTCGGCGTTCCTTCGGCGTGGGCCATCAGCGGCAGGGCAGCACACAGCAACAGGCTGGCGAGGGTCGGGAACAGGTTCATCGGTGCCTCCTGGCGAGCCCTGGGAAATGGGCCGGTATGGCTCAAAAGTGTAGTGCAGCGGGCTGCCCGTCAGCGTGATGTTTTTTTTGCTGGCACCGTAACATCAGGTTCATAAACTGGCCTCAGGATGACGGTTTTGTAGGCTATGTCGGACGTGTTGCGATGCTGAGCAGGGGGGCTTGGAGGCGCGCGGGCTGCTGCCTGGCTCTGCTGTTGGGGCTGGCGCAGGCCGTGCGCGCCGAAGTGACCCTGGACCTGCCCGCGCAGAACCTGGATAGCGCCCTGCAGGCGTTCAGCCATGCCACCGGCATGGCGGTGCTGGTGGACCGCGAGTTGACCCGGGGCCGGCGCTCCATCGGCGTGCATGGCCGCTACAGTGCGCAGCAAGCCCTGGGCCTGCTGCTGACAGGGAGTGGCCTGATGGCGCGTTATGCCCGCAGCGATGCGTTCACCCTGCAAGTCCCCGAGGTCAGCCAGCCGGCCACGACGCGGGGGCTGAAGGCAGGGCATGCAGCACGGATCAACAACAGCTATGCCGCGGCCTTGCAGCAGGCGATCGAACGCAGTCTGTGCCGTTCGCCGCTGACCCGCCCCGGCAGTTTCCGGGCGCTGGTGCAGGTGTGGGTCAACGGTGACGGGGTGATCGAACACAGCCGCCTGGTCAGCTCCACCGGTGACCTGCAGCGTGACGAAGCGCTGGTACGCGGCCTGGGCGCCACCCGGGTCGAACGCCCGGCGCCCAGTTCGCTGCGCTTGCCGGTGACCTTACTTTTGATGCCCGATTCAACAGGAACACGCATGGAATGCACAGCAGGGGAAGGAGTTTCCGGGGCATGAAAGATACCGGCCACAGCATGATGGTCAGCCTGTTCCTGGCGTCCTACGAGGACTTCAAGGTACGCCTGCGCAAGCGCCTCGGGTCCGAGGACCTGGCCAACGACGTGCTGCACGAAACCTACCTGCGGGTCGACCGCATGGACATGCCGCCGAACCTGGCGCAACCCAATGCCTACCTGTATCGAATGGCGCTGAACATCGCCGCTGACCGACGCCAGGCGGATGCGCGACTGTTGACCGGCAGCGAAGTCGAAGAGCTGCTGCAAACCGTCGATGAAGCCCAGGACCCGTCGCGGGTGGTGGGTGGCCAGCGGGAAATCCAGTCCTTGCTCAAGGCCCTCTACGAACTGCCGGCGCGGCGGCGCCAGATCCTTATCGCTGCACGTCTGGAAGAGGCGCCACACCTGGAGATCTCCAGGCGTTTCGGGATTTCCACGCGCATGGTCGAAAAGGAAATCAAGGCCGGGCTGGGCCACTGTGCACAGCGCCTTGAAAGAAAAGTGATCCAGCGGTTCGGTCCCGGGGCCGGAAAACCGTCTTAGTGATTGAGTCCCTGATAATCCGTTGAGTACCTGCGCGCTTGAACATTTTTAACCTCTCCGCTGCCCGTGCTGCGCCCGACAGCCCCCTGCACGATGAAGCGCGTGACTGGCTGGTGCTGCTGACGTCGGGCCGGGCCACCGTTGCTGATGCCAAGGCGTTGCGCCAGTGGTGCGCCCAGAGCCCGGAGCATGCCCGGGCGTTCGAGCAGGCCAAGGTGTTGTGGCAGCAATTGGCGCCTGCCGCCGAGCAGTTTTCCCGGCCGCGGCATTTTGGGCGACGGGCGTTTTTGGGCGGGGCGATTGCGGCGTCGGCGGCGGTGTTGATGGTGCGGGTGACGGTGCCGGGTGGGTTTGCCGGGTTGACGGCGGATTACCGCACCGAGGTCGGGGAGCAGCGGCGGGTGGAGTTGGGTGATGGGGTTCGGCTGGAGCTCAATACGCAGACGCGGATCAGCCGGCGTGAGGGTGGGATTGAGTTGTTGGAGGGGGAGGTCGAGGTGCTGGCCGATGCTGCGATGCCGCTTCAGGTTCAGGCGGGTGGAGGGTGGTTGAGTGCGGCTCGGGCGCGGTTCAATGTGCGCAATACGGATCACAGTGTGTGTGTGACGTGTATTGATGGGGCGCTGTTGGTGGGTGTTGGGGGGCGTACGGTTCGGCTTGAGGGTGGGCGGCAGCTGACTTATGACGCCAGCGGTGTGGGTGAGCCGGTGGCGGTGGACGTGCAGGCTGTGGTGGCTTGGCGGGAGCAGGTGCTGGTGTTTGACAATGCGACGCTGGCGACGGTGGTGGATGAGATCAATCGCTATCGGCCGGGGATGTTGCTGCTGATGAATGCGCAGTTGGGCAAGCGGCGGGTGCAGGCGCGGTTTAGTCTGCATCAGTTGGCGGGGGTGGCGCTTTTGATTCGCGATGCGTATGGGGCCAAGTGTACGGAGTTGCCTGGCGGTGTTGTTTTGTTGAGTTAGATCGGTGTGCATATCCGTTATTTAGGTAACGGCTGCTTCAAAATCAAAAGCACAGCGGCCTCCCGGCCGGCTTGAGTGTTAAAAGCAAAGGCAAAGACCAGAGCGAAAACAGATCTGCTTTTCTGTGGGAGCGGGCTTGCTCGCGAAAAACCTGAGAGCGCCGCGTTCATCCAGAATGCCCGCGTCATCGTTAACGACCTTCGCGAGCAAGCCCGCTCCCACATTTGGACCGTGCCCGCTTTAGCTTTTGATTTTGCTCTTCAACACTCAAGCCTAAGCGAGGAGCCGAGTGGTGGGGCAAGAGCGTTTTGCTTACTTTTGACTGGGCCGGCATTCCGGCTTTTCGAAAGTGAGCGGAACCCATATCAGCCATAACAAAAATAACGGATATGTACACCACCCCAAAAAGCCCTACCGCAAGGGCCCCAAAACCTGCCGATACCGCTCCACCCCCTGACCCGTCTCCCGCACCAGAACCACCTCGATCCCCATCGGTTCATCCTGCCGATTCCCACTCAACTGCCGCCACCCCTTGTCCCAAACCCGCACCTGCAAATCCCTGACCTGCCCAAGCACCGCCACCGCATCCTTGGGCGCCGGCAGCGGATACCGATCCCGCGCCGGTGCAGCTGCCCGGTACAGCGTGTCGCCCTTGAGCCACCACCGCACCCGCTGCAACCCATCCCCAGGAATCGGAGCCGTACGGATCACCTCCAGCCGAAACCCCTTGCTGTCCGAACTCCTCACCGACACCGCCGCCAACCCGCCAGGCTTCGGCGCGTCTTCGCCAATCGGCGGCCCCAACTCCACCCCCGCGCGCAAGCTCACATCCAGCTGCATCTGGTTCAGCGCCCGCAACAACACTTCAGTCTGCTCACTGCTGGCCTGCAAATGCTGATCAGCCCGGGTCACACTGTCCAACCCGCGCCAGGCAATCACACTGACCACCGCCATCAACATGATCGCCACCATCACCTCGATCAGCGTAAAACCCTTCTGGTCACTCATGACTCACCACCCGCAACAACCCCGCCGCATCCCGTTGCAGGCTCAGGCTGTATTGCCCATCCGACAGCACCACCCGCACCGGCGGGTTCACCCATTCAGCATCCAGCACCAATGTTTTCCCGGGCTCGATGCGCACCTGCATCGGCGCACTGTCCCAGGCCCGCGGACGCAGTTGCTGATCGCCGCTGAAGTTCTCCACTCCCAGCCCATCATCGGTCACGCGGCTGAAGCGAAATCCCTTGGTATCGGCTTTCCAGGTAATCGCCCGGCCATCGGCACGCGCCTCGGCCTGGGCCACCTGCAGCAACTGGCTCAAGCGTTCCGCGTCCTTGCGCAGCAGGTGCAGCGGATCAGGCTTGATGCTCAGGCTGATGGCCGCACTGGCGATGCCGATGATCACCAGCACCACCATCAACTCGATCAACGTGAAGCCCTGCTGTTTCATTTTTTGCTCCCTGATCAACCGCTGAAATAAAAAGGTGTGAATTGCCCTGTAGCCTGAGGCGACGGACAAACAGGAGGTCCCGCCCATGGCATTCATCCATCGTTTTTCACCCGCCCATGGCGTCCAGGCCGTGGCGTTGCTGGCGGCGCTGGCAGGGGTTGCGACCTGGACGCCACTGTTGCTCACGTCGGCCGAGTCCCACACCCCGCAGGCCGCGCCCCAGGCGTTGGCGGCCCGCAGCGACAACCCCGCCGTACAATGGTTTTCCAATACCCCGGCGGTGATGCAGATCAAGGTCTCCGGGGTGCTTGCCGGGGCGCGTGGGGCGGTGGCGATCCTCAGTCTCAACGACGGCCCGCCCCGCAGCTTTTTGTTGGGTGAACGCCTGAGCCCCGGCGTGCGGCTGACGGCCATTGAAGGCGATAGTGTGGAGATCGAGCGCGGCGCGGAAAAAATCCGCGTGCCCCTCGACAAGTTGCCCGACGGGCCAGCCTTGCCAAGCCTCATTCGGCAGTAACCGGGCGCTTCACCGGCGGGCGCCCCAGCAGTGTCTCCAGGCGTGCCAGGGGGGGCGCTTCACGGGTGGCGTCCAGCACCTGCACGCTGACCTGGAACAGGCGCCCATCCGGCCCGTTGCTGATGGTCTGTTCGCAACGCAGTTTCAGCCGGCCCTGGTCGCAGTCGAACGTCTTGCGCCCGGTGCTCATCCGACCTTCCAGGCGCAGTTCCGCCATCCGCCCCTGGGCTGCCAGCAGCGCCATCGACTTGTCCCGCAGCAGGCCGTTGCTGGTGGTCATCAGCCCGGCCACGCGTACCGCCGCCGCCATGGCCACGGCGATGATCGCCAGTGCCACCAACACTTCAATCAGGGTGAAACCTTGCTCGTTGCGGGGCCCGCCCATGGCGTACTCAAAACCGGGAAACAGGCCCGCAGACTAGCCCCGGGAGTTGACCGATTGGCGACCAAAGCTCCCGAGGATTTTCAACATGACTGACATGTGTTCTTGCAACACTGCGCCACGAAATGCACTCAAGCCAAGGAATGTCGACATGGATATCGCACACTTCACGTCAGCGCGCAGGCAGCGCGGTTTCACCCTGATCGAGATCATGGTGGTCGTGGTGATCCTGGGGATTCTGGCGGCGCTGGTGGTGCCCAAGGTGCTCGACCGCCCCGACCAGGCGCGGGCCACAGCGGCCCGGCAGGACATTGGCGGGCTGATGCAGGCCCTGAAACTCTACCGCCTCGACCACGGCTCGTATCCCAGCATGAACCAGGGCTTGAAGGTGCTGGTGGAACGCCCGGCCGATGCGAAAAACAGCAACTGGCGCGCCTACCTCGAACGCTTGCCCAACGACCCGTGGGGCAACCCGTATCACTACCTCAACCCAGGGGCCAACGGCGAAGTGGATGTGTTCTCCCTCGGCGCCGACGGGAAACCTGATGGTGACGGCGTGAACGCCGATATCGGCTCCTGGCAGTTGTAAGGCCGGCGATGAACAGCCATTCGCCCCCAGCGGCGAAGCAGCGCGGCATGGCGATTATCAGTGCCTTGCTGATCGCGGCCGTGGTCGCGGTGCTTGCCGGCGCCATGCTCACCCGGCAAACCGTGTTCACCCGCAGCCTGGAAGCTGAACAACTGCGTATCCAGGGCCAATGGTTGTTGAATGGCGGCCTGGAAACCAGTCGCCAGCTCCTGTGGGACGCGCGCCGCCAGGACGTGTTGACCCGGCTCGATCAACAGTGGGCACGGCCCCTCGGCGGTGCTTTCGAGGGGCGGATTGAGGATGAGCAGGGCAAGTTCAACCTGCGCAACCTGGTGACCCAACAACACCCGGACGCCGGGCAATTGCAGAGCTTCGAACGCCTGTGCCAGTTGATCGGCATCGAGCCGGCCGTGAGTCGCCGCATCAGCCGGCGAGTGATCGACTCATACGACCAGCGCGAGCTCGGCGCCTCACTCACCGGCGGCTTCAACAGCAGCCGGGATACCTCGCCCGGTGCCGCCGCGCCATTGATCCCGGCCAAGTACCCGATGTTGCGCAGCCTCACCGACCTCAGTGGTATCGAAGGCCTCGACCCGCGCCAACTGCGGCGCATGGCGAGCTATGTCAGCGTGCTGCCCGGCAATACCTGGGTCAACGGCAATACCGCCAGCGCCGAGGTACTCAGCAGCGTGGTGCCGGGGCTCAGCCTGTCCCAGGCCCAGGCACTGGTGGCCGAGCGCGACGGCGGGCGCTGGTTTGTCAATCGCGGGGATTTCGTCAACCGGTTGCGCATGCCACAGGTCGCGGTGGACACGGTGCAGGTGGGGATCACCAGCGAGTGGTTTCGCGTGCACGGCCAGGCGCGCCGCGAGCAGCGTCGGGTCACGCTGGAGGCGTTGCTGTATCGCCCGGAAGATCGTCAGCCCCAGGTGATCTGGTCGCGGGTGGGCGTATGAAGCGTTTGCGCATCGGCTTGCCGCCGCTGGATGAACTCACCACCGAGAGCCAGGTGCAGTTCGCCTGGCTGGACCGCGCCGGGCAGGTCAGCCAGCAGGGCGAGGGCCGCCTTGCGCAATGGGCGAATACCCAGGCGGAGTGTTTTCTGCATCCACGGGACAGCTTGCTGACCAGCCTGGAGCTGCCGCAATTGCCCTCCGCCAAGGTCGACGATGCAGTGACCTGTGCGGCCCAGGCACTGATCCTCGGCTCGCTGGAATTGATGCATGTGGCCCACGGTCCGCGGGACAGCAGCGGCCTGGTGCAGGTCGGCTGGTTGCCCAAAAGCAGCCTTGAGCACCTGGGCCGGATAACGACCCAGCTGAAAATCAAAGTGCGTGGCCTTTACCCGGCGCCCTACGCGTTGCCCGTCAGCGGGCCAGCGAGCGCGACCTTCTGCGACGGGCATTTGCTACTGCGCCATAGCCTGCAGCAGGGCGCGGTACACCCTCTGGGGCAGCAGGCGCTGGATGATCTGCTCGCCACTGGTGTCGATGTGCTCCATGTGGCCGACGAGGCCCGTTGGAGCGGTACCGCGCCGGGCTGGGGTTTGCACGGTCGGCTCCAGCAGGCGGCAACCGGTGGCTGGGGCAGGGCGGCGGCCTGCACGGCGCTGGCGGTCGCCATCTGGGCCCTGGGCCTGAACCTCTACGCCGCCCGCCAGGTCGACGAAGGCCAACGCCTCAAGGCGCAGATGAGCCAGCAAGTACGCCAGGACTTCCCCGAACTGCCGGTGATTCTCAACCCGCTGCAACAAGCCCGTCAGCAACTGGCCGCACGCCAGAGCGGCGCGGCGGCCGAACCTGGGCAGCGCTTTACCGGCTTGCTGGCGCTGGCGGGCAGCAGTCTGCCGTCCATGGCGGGCAGCGTCGAGAGTTTGAGCTACGAGCAAGGCCGCCTGCAGCTGAGCCTGCTGCCCGACGCCCGGACCCCGGCGCTGGCCGCTGACGCGCAGGCGCTGCTGGCCCAGGCCGGGTTCAGCGCCAGTCGCGACGACCAGGGCTGGACAGTCGGCCCGCTTACCGAGCGCGTTGAAGCCGATGCAGACGATGAGGCCGAAGATGAATAAGCGTTGGCAGCTTCTGCGCAGCCAGGCCCAGGTGTTCTGGAACGGCCTGGCCATGCGTGAAAAACGTCTGTTGGTGGGTGCCGGCCTGGTGCTGGCGGGCCTGCTGACCTGGTTGCTGTTGATCCAGCCACCGCTGAAGAAAATCGACTACTGGCAAGCCGAAACCCCGAAACTGCGCAGCCAGGCCGAGGCCTTGCAGGTGCTGCTGCAAGGCGTCGCCCCAGCCCCGCGCAGCAGTGACCTGGAAACCGCCTTGCACCAGTCCCTCGACAACGCCGGGCTGCAGGGCCGCTATCAATTGCAGCCGCAGGACACCGGCAGCTGGCGCCTGACCTTCGACGACGCCCCGGCGGACGCGGTGATCGACTGGCTGCTGGCCAACCCCCGGCCGTTCTCCCTGGAAGTCTCTGCGGCCCGCCTGCAACGCGCAGGCGAGGCCACCCCTTCAAACTCGGCCGGCACCTTGTCCGGGACCGTTCGCATGGATCAGGCGCCTGGCGCTAAGGAAGCTTCATGAAGTGGTCATTGCCCAACGCTGCGCCTTATCGCAAGGTCGCCCCTTTGCTCTTGTTGGCGCTGGGAGCGTGCAGCAACCCCCAATCCTCCGCGCCGTTGCTGGTGGACAGCGAGCTCGGCCAACCCTTGGCCGACACCCGGCGCAGCGGCGACACACCACTGGACCGCCAGCGCGAAACCGTGCCGCCACCCCGGGTGCAACACCCGGTGACCAACAGCGCCCGCAGCCATGGCGCCGCACCGGCCAGGGCGCGCAACCCGCTGGGTGATCAACCGGTACAACTGAACTTCGTCGACGCCGATATCCAGGCGGTGGTGCGCGCCTTGTCTCGCGCCACCGGCCAGCAATTCCTGGTGGACCCGCGTGTCAAAGGCAACCTGACCCTGGTCAGCGAAGGCCAGGTACCGGCGCACCAGGCCTACGACATGCTGCTGGCGGCGCTGCGTATGCAGGGCTTCAGCGTGGTCGACGTAGGCGGTGTGGCCCAGGTGGTGCCGGAGGCGGACGCCAAGCTGCTGGGCGGGCCGATCTACAGCGGCGCCAACCCGGGCGGGCAGGGCATGCAGACCCGCACCTTCCGCCTGCAATACGAAAACGCGGTGAACCTGATCCCGGTGCTGCGCCCGATCGTGTCGCCGAACAACCCGATCAACGCCTACCCCGGCAACAACAGCATCGTCATCACCGACTACGCGGAAAACCTGGCGCGGGTGGCACAGATCATCGACGGCATCGACACCCCGAGCGCCATCGACACCGACGTGGTGAAGGTGCAGAACGGCATCGCCGTGGACATCGCCGCCATGGTCTCGGAACTCCTCGAAACCCAGGGCGCCGACCAGACCCAGAAGATCAACGTGATCGGCGACCCGCGCTCCAACTCCATCATCATCCGCGCCGGCAGCCCGGAGCGCACGGAACTGGCGCGCAACCTGATCTACAAGCTCGACAACGCCCAGAGCAACCCGAGCAATATGCACGTGGTGTACCTGCGCAACGCCCAGGCCGGCAAGTTGGCGCAGTCGCTACGGGGCTTGCTCACTGGCGAGAGCGACACCGGTACCAGTGACAATGCGCGGGGCAAGTTGAGCAGCATGGGCGGCAACACCCAGGGTGGCCAGGGCAGTACCCAGAACAGCAGCGGCACTCCCACCGGCAGCGGCACTGTCCAGCCCAGTGGCTACGGGCAGGACACCAGCAGCACCGGAGCCTCTTCCCCCAACGACCAGAACACCGCGTTCAGCGCCGGTGGCGTGACGATCCAGGCGGATGCCACCACCAACACCTTGCTGATCTCGGCGCCGGACCCGCTGTATCGCAACCTGCGGGAGGTGATCGACATGCTCGACCAGCGTCGCGCCCAGGTGGTGATCGAGAGTTTGATCGTCGAAGTGGGCGAGGACGATGCCAGCGAGTTCGGGGTGCAGTGGCAGGCGGGCAACCTGGGCGGGAAGGGTGGATTTGGTGGGGTGAACCTGGGGGGCAGCGGCTTGAATGGAACCCCCACCAGCAAGACCAGCATTGATGTGTTGCCCAAGGGTTTGAACATCGGGCTGGTGAACGGCTCGGTGGACATTCCGGGGATTGGCAAGGTGCTGGACCTCAAGGTGCTGGCCCGGGCGTTGAAGAGCAAGGGCGGGACCAATGTGTTGTCGACGCCGAACCTGCTGACCCTGGATAACGAGGCGGCGAGTATTTTTGTGGGGCAGACGATTCCTTTCGTCACGGGCAGTTATGTGACCGGTGGCGGCGGGACCAGCAATAACCCGTTCCAGACGGTACAGCGGGAGGAGGTGGGGCTGAAGCTGAACGTGCGGCCGCAGATTTCCGAGGGGGGGACGGTGAAGCTGGATATTTATCAGGAGGTCAGCAGCGTCGACACGCGGGCTTCGGTGGATGCCGGGACGGTGACGAACAAGCGGGCGATTGATACGAGTATTTTGCTGGATGACGGGCAGATCATGGTACTTGGCGGGCTGTTGCAGGATGGGTATAGCCAGAGCAATGACGCGGTGCCCTGGTTGTCGGATATTCCGGGGTTGGGGGCGTTGTTCAGGAATGAAAAGCGCAGTGTGACGAAGACTAATTTGATGGTGTTTTTGCGGCCCTACATTATTCGTGACGGTGGGGCGGGGCGCAGTATTACGCTGAATCGCTATGAGTTTATGCGCAGGGCCCAGGGTGGGTTGCAGCCGGAGCATAGCTGGGCGATGCCGGATGTGCAGGCGCCGCAGTTGCCTTCGGTGGATAAGGCGATTCCCGGGGGGCAGGGGGTTAGGGCGGTGATTCGGGCGGTGCCGCGGTGATTTGGGTTTTGGATGGGGGGCATATCCGTTGCTGCGGTAACGGCCACCTATGGTTCCGCTCTTACAGCGGGTCACTTTTGGCAAACGCCCCAAAAGTAACCAAAAGGTCTTTGCCCCACCACTCGGTGCCTCGCTTAGGCTCGGCATGCCCGCACTCCGGCCCGGTTCC